>Ga0302324_100003550_pt1 | contig 35145 bp, 25 predicted proteins | sample Palsa_T0_1_FD_201949 | JGI IMG/M metagenome (GOLD analysis project Ga0302324, IMG submission 201949) | Peat permafrost microbial communities from Stordalen Mire near Abisko, Sweden - Palsa_T0_1 | ecosystem: Environmental > Terrestrial > Soil > Palsa > Peat permafrost | place: Sweden: Abisko...
AGCTGATCAATGCGCTGTCGAACATCGACGCGCTACAAGTCATCGCGCGCACTTCATCGTTTTCCTTCAAGGACCAGAATGTCGACATTGGAACGATTGCCAGAAAGTTAAACGTAGCTTCAATCCTAGAGGGCAGTATTCGCTGCTCCGGCGTCACGAAGCGACCTTCGACCGATCCAGTCGGCTGAGGGGTCGTCGACCGGCCATGAGCTGCCATTCGCTAGGGGAAATTCAGATTCCGGAAGCAGCCATTCGTTCTCACCGTCGCCTGCCCTCTGATACGAACAGGTTCCCCGCTCGATCAGCCACTGCGACTGCCAAACCGTATCCAGCGATGTTGCCGTATCGGCGATTCCGTCCGTCCACCGGCGCATCCCTCAGCGACCCTCAGTTACGTCAACGCTAACCGGAGCGGAGCCTGTCAGCAGATCGCGCCGGAGTAGGCGCACGCAGGTCACCGATACGAGCAGCAATGCGAACAGTGCTAGGCAGATGACGACTACGCTTCTGCCTGTGCGGAACGGCGCTGCCCATAACGCCGAGAAGAATGCAGCATAGATCAGATATAGATTCAGGCAGATGCCCGCGATCGGTACGACCATGTTGTGCAGGACATTGAAATGCCCAGGCGCAATGCGCCGGAAGTAGACGAGGTTGGCAACATTCACTCCTGTGTAAGTGAGCGCGGCAAAGAACACCAACGCATTCGACCACCAGATGAAGCTGTCCAGGCCGTTGTGTAGGATCGCAAGACTCAGCAGGCCCACGGCAACGCAGGTCAAGACTACGATCAGCACCGCGTTTTGCGGGACGCGCTTTTCTCCTTTAAGTCTCGCGAAGGGTGACGGTAGCAGCCCGTGGCGAGCCAGGGCGAAGATGAGGCGCGATGCGCCCTGTACGCTCGCGACGTAGATGGCCGTGAGACCGGTAAAAGCGGTGGCGACTACTAGGACATTGCCCCAGCCCCAGTAGGCGCGCGCAACCGGGGTGATCGCGGTCAGGCCTTCTGCGTCGTATTCGAGGACTTGGGCTAGAGGTGCGGACAGCGTCAAGACCCAAGCATTGTCTGCCCAGAACAGAGCAACACCGATTACCGCAACGACGAGATGCCTGAAGTGCGATTGGCGGTCGGTCTGACGCAATCGGCATTGCCACTGGTTGCCTGACGTCGCCAAAAGAGTGGAGCGGGTGATGGGAATCGAACCCACGTTAGCAGCTTGGGAAGCTGCAGTTCTACCATTGAACTACACCCGCGCGGGAGCGCTGATTCTATTAGCGTTCGCGACTTATCGGCAACTGGAAGCTTTGTACGCGGCCATGAGCGCGTACCTCTTGAAAACTGTGACGGCTGTCCCGAAAACCCAATCGGGCGAACGCGACATTTTTCGGCACGCCATTTTGACGCTATAAGTGTCGTGCCTGCACATCGCTCCTCGGATCCGGACAGATCTCATGCGCCAATCGACGCTACCGCTCAACCTGCTGGCTGCAATCTCATGTCTGGTTGTGGCCGCTTGCGGCCAGAACGATGGCAATAGTAGTAATCCTGATACCAGTTCAAGTTCAAGTTCAAGCTCCAGCAGCTCATCCTCGAGCAGCGGAAGCTCGTCTTCCTCGAGTAGTGCAAGCAGCAGCAGCGGATCCACATCTTCCAGCGGTGGTAGCAGCAGCTCTTCATCCAGCAGCAGCGGCAGCTCCGGTGCCGGCCCATTGACGATAACGACTACATCGTGTCCTGAAGGAACGCAGGGCGCCTCTTACGCAGGCTGCACCATAGCCGCCACCGGCGGCGCTCCTCCTTACGCCTTTGCAGTAACCATGAGTCCAAACTACCCACCATTACCTGAAGGGATGTTGCTTAGCTCAACCACCGGGGTGCTTAGCAGTACACAAATTGGCGGTCAAGGCACGTACAGCCCACTGTTCGTCGTCACCGACAAAAGCAACGCTCAAGCCAGTCAGCAGATCAGCATCTCAATAAGCGGAAATAATGCGTTTCTCGCGGGGATATTCCCATCAACATCCATTTTTCACCATCGAGTGGACGCCGCCTCGACCAGCCTACCCGTGGACAACTCGCCCGCAGGGGCTATCTACAGCGGCTATTTGTCAGAGACGATCAAGCCATTCTTCGGCAACGCTTCGAATGCTCCGTTTCCGAACGGAATCCCGGCGATAGAAGTTCCCTACAACCAGGCAGATGTATCGGTTTCGACCACCCAGTACCAATCGTACTTCAACTCTGGTCCGATCCCCGCGAACGCTCCAGTAGAGGGGACAAGCAACTCGACGGGAGATCGGCACGTTTTGGTTTATCTCGAGCCCGGTGGTGGAAATAACGCCGCGCTCTATGAGATGTGGCAGGGTATCTATCAAGGCGGTCCCTGGACCGATTCTTCAAACGCGCTTTGGCCCAACGTGATGTCGAATGCCTTGACACCGCAGGGTGAGGGAACGTCCGATGCTGCAGGACTGCCGGTAGCGCCCCTGCTCGTCAATGCCGACGAAGTCATTGGCACGGGTACGCCGAGCGTACCCAAGGGCGCGGTACTCCACCCCACAAGATTCACCCTCAACCATATGTTGAATTATTGGGTCTGGCCTGCTACTGAGACTGCCGGCGTCGGCAGCTGCACGGCTGTAGGGGGCAGTTCAATCTCCACCCAAAGTGAGATTTCTCAATCCTCTCCTCCGGCAAGCTGCACCATGACTGGAGCTGCCGGTGAGGTCTATAGACTGAAGGCTTCGGTTGCGACTCCCGCGTGTGCCTCCACAAGTCCACAGGCAGCGATCATCATTACCGCGTTTAGAAATTATGGAATCATCCTGGCCGACAATGGACAAAGCGGAGGCCTCATCGGCACTCCGGACGCGCGCTGGAACGACGATGACCTTTCGTGTCTTACCAGCCTCACGTTATCTGATTTCGAGCCTGTGGACGTCTCGAGCCTCATAGTCAGTAATGACAGCGGCGCCACCAGCCATTGACCGCATGAGCTGATTGTTCGTCAGCGTACCACTCGAACAACTACTCGTTGGCAACCGTCTCGGCGCCCGGATCTCCGAGATGGCAGGATTCCGGGAAAGTGTGGATGCCGGGCACCTCGCCGGCACGCAATGCCTGCTGCAGACGTTCCCAATATTCGACCGTAAGCAGCTCCGCGTGCGCAAACCGAAAAGCGCGGCGCAAGTTCCGATCGTCGACACGCAGCCCGGATTCGATCTCCTCGGGAAGAAATACCACACCTTCTTCAAAGAACCAGCTTGGAACGTCCTCCTCGCCATCGCAACGGTCCAGATTCGTGCGCACCTTGACGTCCGTCAGCAGTTCCACGGCGTCGTAATCGTACAGATACACTTTCAGATAGCGGCTGACGCCGTAGTTGCGGACGTCAAAGTCCCTGTTGAACACGTTTGCCGCCGCGTTATTTCTGATGCAGAACCCCAGGTTCACGATGGCGCGGCTGGCTTTGTCCTCGGGCGCCATGGCCAGAAACACGTTCAAAGGCGTGAGTTTTCGCTGCACGACCAGATACTTGAAAACCACCGCATCGTCCTGCAGCTGCACGGCGTTACTGGCTGCATTGAGCAATTCGGCTCTGAGCTCGGGTTTGAAGCAGGCGCAATCGAGTTTCAGATTGTAGTAGAGGATATTGTCGAGCATGCTGCCGGTGCGATTGATCTCGTGCACGCGCCGGTACTTGCTCATCACTGCCTCGGCGCCCTCGAAGCTGTCCCATTTGTAGCCGGCCGTTGGGCGATCGCGAATCACTTTCAGGATGTAGGCCGAGCGCGGGGAAGTGAATGCTATCGCTACCGTTCCGGGCCAGCCCGGGGCGGTATCGAGCAGTTCGCGATTGCGGCCCAGTTGCCGCCTGACCTCATTCATGACAGCCACTTTGCTGACGTGATGAAAGCCGATAGTCGAGTAATGCAACCCGAGAGGCCGGCTCGGCATGATGCTGTGCAGAAAATCGCTGAGCTCGTGATAGTGCCGGTTGGTCACTTGAAATGGTGCTTCGGTCGAACTGAACAGGTTGTGGGCGTGCGGGGTCGTGTGAAGCAGCGCCTCGGCTCTGACCCCGTCGGGTGCATTGAGCAACGCGATCACGAACGGCCGATACTCATTTCCCTTCAAAACCAGCCGGCCCACCAGGTAGGCACCGCGATTGCGGAAGAAACCGGCGCGGATCATCTCGATCGCATACAGACCGGCCCCGACCTTGCCGGCCAGCACATCGTTGAGCCGCCGGGCAATGCGCGAAGCATCCGACGCCGCATCCCGGAAGCGCACGTTCAGCTCGGCGACTTGCAGGATTCTGTGCACCACACGCAGTTCGACCGGCCATGAACACGCAAAAGTTTCATAGACCGCATCGCGCAGGCGCGGTTCGATGCGACGCTCGCCAAAGGCATACTCAACCGGCTTCCAGTCACCGTGGTATACCCGCCGCCGCGCCGAATGCAGATAGGCCAGGGCCAGATCCGCCTCATAAGATCCGGCCACCGCCGGCAGGTAGGCTGCCTCTACCTCGGTCCAAAGGGCTTCGCGCTGCCAGAGTGCCGGAAATGCAGCGCGCAATTGCTCGGCCAGAGCGTAGACCGTTGCGTTATAAAGCCCGAGGCGTTTCTTCGCGTGCGCCACCGAGGCCGGTGGATCGCGATTTTCAAACGCAGTCTTCGAAAGCCAGGTGAGTCTCAGGAACTCTTCATAGAATTGATCGAACTCGCTTGCAATCCACTCAGCAGTGAGTTTGACGCGCTCGTTTTCGGACTGCGTCGAGGCCACCAGGGCAGCATAGTCGATGGCCGGGCGTGGGTTGCTCATGCTGGCGGCCGCATTCGCGCTCAGTGCGCACCTTTGACCGCGGTTGCCATAATTTCAAAGCGCGCGCCCCGGACCAGCTTGTTCACGCCGATGAATGCCCGCGCCGGGAAATGCTCGGGAAAATAGGAGCGGTAGACGTCATTGAACGTGGCATACAGATCCAGATCGGTGCAGTACACCTGCACGGCCACCAGCTCGTTCATTTTGAAGCCCGCGGCCTCGAGCGTGTGCTTGACGGCATCCAGCGCGAATCGCGCCTCGGCAACCGGATCTGCCGGGACTCGCGCCGTTTTCATATCACCCAGGGAGCTGGGATCGAGGCCCAAAGTACCCGAAACATAGAGCGTATTGCCGGCTTGCACGGCGTCGCTGAACGGCAGTTGCGCGCGCGCGGCCGATTGCTCGACGACCACGAACCGTAGTCCAGAGTCGGCAGCGAGCAGTGCCATGGGCGCCAGCACAATTGCCGTGAACAGCGCGGTCTTGAGACTCGTTTTCATAGGTGCTCCTGGAGTGGATTACAAATCTTGACGGTGCGTGAATTATGTATCGAATAAATCCCTGACAGGCACGAGATTTAGCGTTAGCTTTGACTCAGGCGTGCATTGGGACTAAATGTGCAGTGGCGCCCCGGCGCGATCGGATTCAAGGAACGAGTCGGCCATGAGATATCCTCACCCGATCATGCGTTGCGGCAGTGCCTGGGGTGCGCTGCTGCTGGCCGTGGCCCTGCTTGCGGGATGCGGCGGCTCCGACACCGCCGCGCAGAATTCCGCCATGCCGTCTCCGGCAGGCGGCTCCTCGATACCGTCCGCGGTGGCCCAGGCCCAGGTCGCAAACACCCCGGTGGATGCCGGCATTGTGGCGGCCGACAGCGTCCTGGCCTTGAATCTGTTCAACACGCTCAATCAAGGCGCTGCCGGGAACGTGGCGATCTCGCCCACCAGCATCGCCCTGGCTCTGCAGATCGCCTATAACGGGGCCGCCGGCTCGACGCAACAGGCCATGGCGCAGACGCTGCAGCTGCAGAACCTGAGCCTCGCCGACCTGAACGCCGCCAATGCCGCATTGCAGGCGTCGCTGATCAATCCCGATCCACAAGTGCAACTCACGCTCGCGAACTCACTGTGGATGCACCTTGCCGGTAATACCGTGCTGCCCGCCTTCATCCAGGTCAATCAGAGCTATTACGGTGCGCAGATCGGCGATCTGGCCGGCGCACCCGCCAATGTAAATGCCTGGGTCTCCAATGAAACCAATGGTTTGATCACCGACATTCTTCCGGGCGGCATCAATTATTCCGAGGTCGCGGCGGTCATCGTCAACGCCATTTATTTCAAGGGTGCGTGGTCGAGTCCGTTCGACAGCAGCCAGACGGCGGCGGCGCCATTCATGCGGCAGGACGGCACGCAGACTTCGTGCCAGATGATGCATCAAAACGGATCGTTTCCTTACCTGCAGGGCGCCAACTTTCAGGCGCTGCGTCTACCCTATGGGCAGAGCGGCCATCTGAGCATGTTCATCGTGCTACCGAGCTCCGGCACCGATTTCGGCACATTCGTCGCAGGCATTACAGCGGATGCGCTCAATACCTGGGAATCCGGGCTCCGGACCGAGTTCGGCAGCGTGGCGCTGCCGCGCTTCACCTCCAGCTACGGTGCATCGCTGGTGCCGGCACTCACCTCGCTCGGCATGGGCATCGCCTTCATGCGGGGTCAGGCGGATTTCTCGGCCTTGGCGCCCAACACCTACATCGAAGACGTCGAGCACAAAACCGTGGTCGAGGTCGATGAGAGCGGAACTGTGGCAACCGGCGCCACCTCGGTCGTGGTCGGCATCAACGCAGTCGAAGCGCCAACATTCAGCATGACTATGGACCATCCGTTTTTCTACGCCATTCGTGACGACCAGACCGGAGTGCTGCTGTTCATCGGCACGCTCATGAATCCGAATTAGAACTATTACGCCACCAACGGCCTCTCAGCGGTATTCGCGATGACAGGCATCGCAGGCATCGCGAATCGTCTTCTCATCGGCGCCGGCCGTGATGCTGGTGCATGGACGAGCCAGCGCATCGGGTGCTTTTACGGCGTCCCGCAGCGCATCGGCGCGTGTGCGGAACTCCGGGTCCTGCGCGTAGGCCAGCGGAAAGGCCTGCGTCAGCTCCTCGTACACCCAGGCCAGCCGCCCGCGCTCGCGATTGAAATCCTGACACTGGCCGCTGCGTGCTGCCGCTGCGAGGCGCGCCAGATGAAATTGCGCCAGCCCCATGACCGAGCGGGTATGTTGGTGCCGTTGCGCATTGAAGTGCGTGATGCTCGTGCCGAGGAACGCACCCAGTAGCAGGCACAGCGCTGCAAAAAGAATATTCTTGGCCATGCCTTATCTTATCGCGGAGCGGTTCGCAGCTTGAGTCTGGAAGCGATCATCTTCGATGTCGATGGCACCCTGGCGGAAACCGAGGAAGTGCATCGCGCCGCCTTCAATCAAGCTTTTGCGCAAGCCGGATTATCCTGGCATTGGGACCAGCAACTCTATGGACGCCTGCTTAAGGTCACGGGCGGCAAGGAGAGAATCCGTCACTACCTCGACTCGCATGCCATCGGCGCATTGGGCGCCGATCCGGCATCGGCGATCGCCGCATTGCACGCGGCCAAGACCGCCCGTTACGCTGAATTGGTGGATCGGGGCGCGATGCAGCTGCGGCCCGGCTTCAAGGCCCTGCTGCAGGATGCGCGGCGCGACGGTATTCGCCTGGCCATCGCGACCACTACCAGCATGCCGAATGTGACCGCGCTGCTGCGGGCGGCGTTGGGTGATCAGGCCCGAGGCTATTTTGAAATCATCGCCGCCGGTGACACGGTCGCACACAAAAAGCCCGCGCCCGATATCTATCTGAGCGCTTTGACGCAGCTGCGACTCCCCGCCTCCGCTTGCCTGGCGGTGGAGGATTCACAGCACGGTCTGCGTGCGGCACTGGCCGCCGGCATTGCAACGCTGGTGGTCAGCAGCAGCTACACCCGAGGTGACGACTTCCGCGGCGCGGCACTGGTGGTCGCATCGCTCGAGGACGCAGCCGACCGCCTGGGTGCTTCGAGCACATTGAACGCACTGCGCGCTCTTCACAGCTGAAGCAGCAGCGGCGGCAGTTCCGCCAGACTGTCGATCCAGGCATCGCACGCCAGCGTGCGCGGGTCCTGGCCTTCGTTGTAGCCATAGGTCACGCAGATCACCGCGATACCCGCGGCGCGCGCCGCCTGCACATCATTGATCGAATCCCCGATCATGAGCACCTGGGCCGGTTGCAGGCCCAGCGACTCGCAGGCAAACAGCAACGGCTGCGGATCGGGCTTGCGCCGCTCACAGCTGTCGCCACCGACGATCAGGTCGATCCAGCGGCCGGGCCCCAGCCGCTGCAGCAGATCGACCGCGAACCGTCGCTGCTTGTTGGTGACTACGGCACTGCGCAGGCCGGCTTCATGCAGGCGCTGCAGCGTGTCCATGACGCCGGGATACGGCTGCGCAGCGCTCTCGTTGCTATGCTCCAGTGCGCCGTAATAATGAAAGAAACGCTCGACCACGCTGTTGCAGGTGGCTTCGTCCAGAGTGCGCTGCTGCGCCAGTGCGGCGCGCTGAACCAGAATCTGTGCCCCGCGTCCGATCATGTGCAGCACATTCCCCTGCGCTACGCTGCTCCAGCCGTACTCCGCTATCGCGCGATTGAGCGCCAGCGTGATGTCGGTCGCGGTATCCAGCAGGGTGCCATCGAGGTCGTACAGCACCCCGGTCAAGGTCCGCTCGCGCCAGCGCGCGCTCAGGAGGTATGGCTTCGCGCCGGCGGCGCGGTGGAGTTGCGCAGAATCAATTCGAATTCCAGCAGGCGCCGTGGAACCGGTGAGGGCCAGCCGTTGCGGCGCGGCGAGTGCTCGATGATCAGTTCGGTCGCGGTACGCGCCATGGCGGTCACCGGCTGTCGGATGGTGGTGAGCTGCGGCCAGATCATGGTCGCCACCGGCGCGTCATCGAAGCCCGCGACCGACAGCTGCTCGGGTAGACGCAGCCCGAGCTTGCGCGCGACCGAAATCGCTGCCGCCGCGGTATCGTCATTGCTGGCAAAGATCGCGCTGGGCGGCGCGGCCGAACGCAGCATACGGTCGGCGCACTCCAGGCCATCGGGGAATACGAAATTTCCGGTCTGCACCAGCGAGGCATCAATGGCCACGCCGCGCGCCTTCATCTCATCGCGAAAGCCGCGATGCCGTTGTTCGCTCGCCGCGTGTCCGGCCCGGCCCAGGATGAAGCCGATGCGCCGGTGACCCAGGTCGAGCAGATGCCCGGTCATGCGACGTGCGGCTGCATAGTCGTCGATGCCCACCGATGGTGAACTGCTGTTGGGCTCGTTTTTCGGGGCAATCCGCACCGTGGGAATGGACACATCGGCGAGTCTGCTCAGGATGACGGGGTGATCGCTGAGCGGAGGCAGCAGGATGACCCCCTCCAGACGCAGAGTTCGCAGCAAGGTTTTGACCTGTCGCCCGATGTCCGGACTCTGACCGTCCCAGGGCTCCACCATCAGATGAAAGCCGGATTCGCGGCAGCGCTCGACCGCACCGGCCTGGAAGTTGCTCAGGTAATCGCCGGGCTTATCGCAAAACAACCCGATCAGAAATGAACGATCCCCGGCCAGACCCCGCGCGTTCAAATTGGGCCGGTAGTCGAGCTGTTCGATGGCCTTGAGGATACGGCTGCGGGTGTCGGCGCGCACGCCGGGCTCATCGTTGATGACGCGCGACACCGTCTTGGTCGCGACCTCTGCCAGGTCGGCGACTTGCTGGATGGTGACGGATTGTGGACTCAGCGCCATGAACTGCTCTTGCGTGGAGCGCGCAAGACTACAGCAGGCAGGCGACGCTGGCACCCCCCGAAGGCCTCGTTCCAAGCAAAATTTGACGCCGCTGTTAACATCGAATTGACAGCGCTGACATTTTTGCCTTTAATCCACGCCAGGAAAGGAAAGCGGGGGGCTGCCGATCCGGCCTCGCCACGGGCGAGCGCGACTAACAAACATATTAATTGCACTAAGACCCTGCATTCGCGGCAAGCGGCATTGTCTGTGAAACGTCCGGCAGGGTCAGTCAAGGAGACACTTCGTGTCTGCGGCTGGAGTTGTTGCGAGCACCGTTGATCGGCGGCGCGCCGTGCGCTGCGCCCGGGTATCCACAGTGGTTGTGCTGTGGTTGACACTGGGCGCGATGCGCTCTGCCGCGCCGGTGTATGCCGATCCAATGCAGCCCGCGCTGTGGCCGGCAGCCGTGCATCGAGGCGCCGATCATGCCGACACCGAAGCGCTGGTTGATCGCCTGCTGGCCAGCATGACGGTCGAGGAAAAAGTCGGCCAGATGATCCAGGCCGACATTGCTTCGATCACGCCAGCGCAGCTGCAAGACTATAAACTCGGCTCTATTCTTGCGGGCGGGGGCGCCGCGCCCGGCAACGACGTTCGCACCACCCCGCAAGCATGGCTGGACCTGACCAATGCGTTTTTCAGCGCTTCGCTGCAGAGCGCTACTGCGACTCATCAGGCCATTCCAATCATTTTCGGCATCGATGCCGTGCACGGCAACGCCAAGATCGTCGGCGCCACGGTGTTCCCGCACAACGTCGCGCTGGGTGCTGCTCACGATGCCGCACTCATGCGCCGCATCGGCGAAGCCACGGCCCAGGAAGTGTCGGCAATCGGCATCGATTGGACCTTCGCGCCCACGGTTGCGGTGGTGCGCGACGTGCGCTGGGGCCGCTCATATGAGAGTTACTCGGAAAATCCCAATTTAGTAGCCGAGTATGCCGCGGCCATGGTGAGCGGCCTGCAAGGAAGCTGGGGCACCACACAGTTCATGGCGCCGTTCCATACGCTGGCTTCGGTCAAGCACTTTGTCGGCGACGGCGGCACGCTTGCAGGCCGCGATCAAGGTGAAAATCAGGCCTCCGAGGCCACGCTCAGACAAGTGCACGCGGCCGGTTATCCTGCGGCGATTCAGGCCGGCGCGTTGATTGTGATGGCTTCGTACAACAGCTGGCACGGCGTCAAGCTGCACGCCTCACACTATCTGCTGACCGACATATTGAAAGGCCGCATGGGATTTGACGGCTTCGTGGTCGGCGACTGGAACGCGCACGAGCAGATCCCGGGCTGCACAAAATTCGACTGCCCGACGGCGTATCTGGCCGGCATCGACATGCTGATGGCGCCGGACAGCTGGCAACAACTATACGAGCACACGTTGGCCGAGGTGCGCTCGGGCATTATTCCGCAGGCACGCGTCGATGATGCGGTTCGCCGCATCCTGCGCGTCAAGGCACTGGCGGGAATATTCGAACGCGCGGCGCCCTCAGCCCGCAGCGATGCCGGCCACCTCGAGCAACTCGGCAGTCCCGCGCACCGCGCACTGGCGCGTGAGGCCGTGCGCAAATCCCTGGTATTGCTCAAGAACGAGCACGCCACGCTGCCGATCAAAGCCGGCTCGCGGGTGCTGGTCGCCGGCGAAGCGGCCGATGATATCGGCACCCAGGCCGGTGGCTGGACCATCGACTGGCAAGGTGATCACAACAGCAACCAGGATTTTCCGGGAGGCACCTCGATTTATGCCGGCATCGCTACGGCCGCGGCTGCCGGCGGCGGCTCTGCCGTGTTCAATCGCGATGGTCGATTCACCGCGCGGCCCGATGTCGCGATTGTCGTATTTGGCGAAGGCCCTTACGCCGAATTCGAAGGTGACCGTGAGACCCTCGCGTATTCCGCCGGCGACCAGGATGATCTGCGACTGCTGCATCGCCTGCACAGCCAGGGCATACCGGTGGTTGCGGTATTCCTGTCCGGCCGGGTGATGTGGGTCAACCCGCTGCTCAATGCCAGCGATGCCTTCATTGCTGCATGGCTCCCCGGCAGCGAGGGCGCAGGTGTAGGCGACCTGCTGTTTCGCGCCGCTGACGGCAGCGTGCCGTATGACTTCAGCGGCAAATTGGCCTTTTCCTGGCCGCTGACCGCGATGCCGGTCAGCTTCGATGCTACCGGAAAGGTCCGCGGTGCATTGTTCGCGCGCGGCTACGGATTGGACTATGCCCATGCTGCGCACGTGCCGCAGCTCAGCGAGCTCGCGCGCATTGCGCCGGATCGGCGCGTGACCGGCAGTCTCTATCACGCCACGCATGTTACGGCGCCATGGTCCATATACCTGTCAGACGCCAGCGCTGAAGTACGACTGACCACAACGCACCAGGACAGTCCGCAAGGCGGCTTGATGGTCGCGCAGAGCCTCGCGGGCGTCACTGCCACCTGGAGCGGGCCGCAGCAAGCCATGTTCAGAATTGCCGGCCGGCAAGCCGATTTTCGCGCGCTGGCGGCACAAGGCACCGATATCGAAGTACGTTTCCGTGTGGAGGAACGGCCAGCGGATCGCGTACGCATCGGCGTGCGCTGCGTGGCCCCGTACATGAGACACCCCGCGAGCGTGTCCGCTGTGGGCGGCGAGCCGCAAACGGACGCCGCGCGGTGCGCGATCGATGGCGGCGCCATGCTTGATCTGACCCGGGCGCTGGCATCAGCACCGCTTGGGGTCTGGCACACGCTGGCGTACTCCCTATCCTGCTTCGGCGCTCGCGGCGCGGATTTATCCAACGTCGAAGCACCGCTTGTGATCGAGACCGCGGGCCGGTTTGCGTTGACGATCTCGGAAGTCAGATTGACGCAACGCAAAGGTCCGGAGCGCTGCAGCGGTGATTGATGCGCCGCAATTGGGGCTCACAAGCAGCAAATTGACAGCGCTGTCTTTTTGGAGGACACTTGAGACTGAACAGATCGCAATTCGATGCGACGCAAGACTTCGTCGATACCGTTGACGACGCAGAGGTTTCGTAGACAACAGTTTATTTTTTGGGGGGTCCGCAAATGAGCACTGGGTTCAGAAGCTATGGCTACTCGCGCGCCATCCTGATGGGCAGCGCGTCCTTACTGGCATTGATCGCTTATTCGAGTGCGAACGCGCAGCAGGCGGCCACTACGCCGCCCGCTGCATCGCCTTCCGCCGCGACTCCCGCCAGCGATCAGCTGACCGAGGTTGTGGTCACGGGGTTTCGTGCATCGCTGCAAACCGCGCTGGATGCCAAGCGCAATTCCAATCTGCCGATCGAATCCGTGGCGCCCGAGGACATCGGCAAGATGCCCGACCAGAACGTGGCCGAATCGTTGCAGCGCCTGCCCGGCGTGCAGATCGATCGTGGCCCGACGGGTGAGGGCACTGCGGTACTGATCGACGGCCTGCGACAGAACCTCACGACGCTCAACGGCGACGTCTTTCTGACCGGCAAGGAATTCTACGTGTCGGGCGAAGGCTCGAATGAGGGCGCGGGCAGCAACGCCCAATACAATTCGCTGGAAGGGGTGCCGAGCGAGGAAATCGGCGGCATCGACGTGTACAAGAATCCGCAGGCCTCGATGACCGAGGGCGGTCTGGGCGGCACCATCGATCTGAAGACGCGCGACCCGCTCGCCCAGCCCGATGGCCTGACTCTGGGCGGCAATTTCCGCGAATCCTATGCCCAGAGGCAGGATCAATGGACGCCGAACGCGACCCTGGTCGGCAGCTACAAATTCAGCGATGTGCTGGCCTTCACCGCCAGCGTCTCCTACGACGATGAGAAGACGCTCGACCAAGAATTCCAGGATCAGAATCGCGATCAATGGCTGATCACGGATTCGGCGACCGGCCCCTACGTCGGTGCGCTGTCCCCTGCCGGGCTGGGCGTGACGCCCGGCGGCACGATCATCGCGCCGGCGACGAAAAACGCCGCGGGATGCTCGGCGGCTGCACCCTGCGGCGTCGGCGGCAAATACTACATCGAGCCGCAGTTGGCGTATTTCACCAACGACAATGACGAGCGCAAGGATATCGGCGCCTCGTTCGGCGTCGCCGCGAAGATCACCGAGGACATCACGAGCAGTCTGAATTGGTTCTACTCGCGCGAGCAGGACACCAGCCTGAGCTACACCGATAAGGTCTGGTTCAACGGCCAGGGGACCGCGGCAGGGTTCCTGCTGCCGGGTATCGACCCGACCAAGCCGTATTCGATCGATGGCAATGGCGTGGTCCAGAATGCGACCTTCAATGCCAACGGCGCCGAAACAGCGACTCTGTATCAGCAGAACACCTCCATCGCCAATAACTTCCAGTGGAAGACGAAATTCAACAATGGCGGTCCGCTGCGCGGGGATGTGGATCTCTCCTACTCCAACGCCACCTCCAATCTGCAGGCCGACCAGGCTGACGTCGAGCACGGCCTGTATACGACCAGTGAGGGCGTGCCGACCTCGGCCGCCGCTCCAGGTTGCAACAACGGTGGTTCCACTTGCGCCACAGGTCCGGGCAGCCATGGCTATGAATTCGCCTGGAACAATGGCGGTACCTCGGGACTGCCGTCCGTCAGCTACCTCGCCCCGTTTGCCAACATTCTGAGCAATCCGGCCGATACCACCTTCAAGTCGAACTGGGCCTGGGCCAACCTGACCTCTCAGCACCAGTTTGCGATCAAACTCGACGCCCAGTACGACCCGACCTTCATCCAGGGCATCGATTCGACCATCTCCGGCGGCATCGATTATGCCGGCCGGGATATCAGCCAGTTCTTCGGGCGCTATCTGATCAACGGCACGCTGGCCGATGGTGCCATCGCGGGCAATGTGAACGGACCCAACGCCGATAACCCGGGCGCCGCCTTCGGACCCTACCTCTACTACCAGGATCCGGGTTACGGCACTCCGGGCCCGAACATTCCCTACTCGACGGCGCTGTCTAATCCGGGCCTGGCGATGACGGTCAACAACTTCGGCGCCGGCAATATCATCGTCAAGAATCCGAATACCGGCGGCATGACCAATCCCTCCACCTTCTTGAATACGATCTGGGCTGGTGCTGGCGTCCCCAATAATACCGAGAAGCTCTTTGAAGATTCGCTGAGCTCCTTCGGTGTGGAGGAGCGGACTACCTCCGCCTATCTGATGGAAGACCTCGGCGCCCCGATCAACCATTTCCACGCCAATTTTGGCGTTCGGTTCGTCAACACGAATCTGACCATCAATAACGGCGCCTCGGCGGAACACCCCACCTACTTCGGCACGGCATCGTGGAACGGCGTCGATTCGAACGTGGTTCCGGTCGTTACCAAGCGCAGCTATACCGACGTGCTGCCGTCATTCAACTTCCTGCTCGACGTCACAGACGATCAGAAAATCCGCTTCGGCGCGGCGCGTGTGGTGTCGCCGCAGGACCTGTTCCTGCTGGGCCTGGGTAACTCGTACAATTACACGCGTCAGGTCGGCTCGCGTGTGAACATCCATACCGGTCTGGAGGACGGCTTTGCGTTCTCCAACGGCAGTTCGGGAAACACGCAGCTCGATCCGTTTCGCGCCTCGCAGTTCAACCTCTCGTGGGAGGACTACTTCGCCCCGGGCGGCCTGGTCAGCGTCGGCACGTTCTACAAGCAGGTGGACAACTTCGTCGAACTCGAGAGTATTCCGACCTTCGTGGAGGATGACTTCGGCGGCACCACCGCCGACGTGACCAAGCCGGAGAATGCCGGTAACGGCCGAATCTACGGCTTTGAGATCGGTGGTCAGTACTCCTTCCAGTACGACACGGCGCCTTGGCTCAAGGGCTTTGGTATTGCCGCGAATTACACGCACTCGATCTCGACCTCGAATGCGGCCCCCACCAGCTTCACGACCAGTGCATCGATCCCGGGCGTGGCCAGGGACGCCGCCACCGGAACGCTGTATTACGAGCGTGCGGGCTTCTCCGCCCGTGCGTCGTATTCCTGGCGTGGTGTCGCGGTGAACGATTCGCTGGTGGGTGCCACCTTCTCGTTCCCCGACCAGAATGGCGTAAACCACACCTACCAGGTGTTCGAGGCCGCCTACGGGCAGCTCGATGCGCAGATCGGCTACGACATCAACAGTCACTTCGGTGTCCTGGCCTCGGTTCAGAACGCTACCGACCAGGCGCAGCACACCTACCTGCAGTGGCCGAATGAGCCGTTCACCTACGACGATGCCGGCCGGCGCTTCTACGTCGGCTTCAAGTTCAAGCTCTAAGGTCCTTCCGGGCCCCGCCACGCTGACTCTCAGCGTGGCGGCCGATCGCGGGGCGAGCGAGCCTGTAACATGGCGGACACCATGCAGAATGATCCCGCCGCCGACCAACGCATCCGGCACATCGCTATTGTTGGCGGCGGTACCGCCGGCTGGATGGCGGCCAGCATTCTGGCGCGCGCGCTACCGGGCTCGGGCTGCACGATCACGGTCATTGAATCCCCGGACATCGGCACGGTGGGCGTCGGTGAGGCCACGATTCCACCCATCATCGGGCTGCTGCGCTTTCTGAGCATCAACGAAGCCGACTTCGTCCGGCACACGCGCTCGACCTACAAGCTCGGCATCAAGTTCAGCGACTGGTCGCGTCCGGGCGAGTCTTATTGGCACCCGTTCGGCACCTTCGGCTCCCCGGTCAACCGGCGTCCATTCTTTCATGCCTGGCACAAGGCCACCGCGGACGGCATGGCGCCGCGGTTCAACGACTACAGTCTGTGCGCAGCGCTCGGTGATGCCGGCAAGTTCCGATTTCCGGATGCCACGGCGCAGAATCCGTCCGCGGGCCTGCGCTATGCCCTGCACTTCGACGCCGGACTGGTGGCGAAGTATTTGCGCGCCTACGCCGAGAAACTCGGCGTGGTGTGTCTGCAGCGAACCGTGGCCGAGGCCACGCTGCGCGCCGACGGATTCCTCGATGAACTGCTGTTCAAGGACGGCTCCAGGCTGCGGGCCGAGCTGTACATCGATTGCAGCGGCTTTCGCGGCGTGCTGATCGAGCAGACGCTCAAGACCGGCTATCTGGATTGGAGCGACAACCTGCCCTGCGACCGCGCGGTGGCCATGCCGACCGAACACGCCTCCGCCCGCTCCCCGTATACGCTGGCCAGCGCGCGCAGCGCGGGCTGGCGCTGGCGCATCCCGCTGCAGCACCGTGCCGGGAACGGCTATGTCTACTCGAGTGCGCACATCGGCGATACCCAGGCGCTCGAGGACCTGATGGCGCAGGTAGGCGAGAAGCCCTTGGCCGAGCCGCGCTTTCTACGCTTCGTCGCGGGCCGGCGCAAGCTGTTCTGGAATCGCAATTGCGTCGCGCTCGGACTGGCCTCGGGATTTCTCGAACCGCTGGAATCCACCAGCATTCATCTGGTCATGAGCGGCCTATACAAATTGCTCGAGCACTTTCCGGATCTGTCGTTCACGGCCGCCAATATCGATTCATACAATGCCGAGCTGATCCATGAAATGGAGTCGATCCGGGATTTCATCATCCTGCATTACTGTTTGACCCAGCGCGACGATACGCCGCTATGGTCCTACTGCCAGTCCATGAAACTGCCCGACAGCCTGACGCAGCGCATCGAGCTCTACCGCCGCACCGGTCGCATCCGGCCGCAGCCCGGTGAGCTGTTCACTGATATGAGCTGGTTCTATATTTTCGAGGGCATGGGCGTCAAACCCGATCGCTACGACCCGCTGATGGATGTCGTGAGCCGCGAGCAGTTGCGCGAACTGCTGGCCTCGCTGTCGCAATCGATCGCCTCGCTGGCCCGGGCGGCGCCCTCACACGACAGCTATTTCACCGCAACGACCGAGTCGTCGGTTCGATGAGCCGCTCCCAGCCGTTACTGGGCGGCGTGGAGCTCGGAGGCACCAAGTGCATTTGCCTGATCGGCACAGCCCACGACGATATCCGCGCGCGGCGTTCCATTCCCACCGGCAACGATCCGTCCGCGACGCTGGGCCTGATCGAGCAGACGCTGCGTGACTGGCAGGCTGCACACGGCCCCATCGCGGCGCTCGGCATCGCCTCGTTCGGCCCCATCGATCTCGCGCCGCAATCGGCGAGCTATGGCTTCATCACCACGACCACCAAGCCCGGCTGGCGCCATACCGATCTGGCCCCGCGGCTTGCGCGCACGTTCGGCGTGCCCGTGGGGTTCAACACCGATGTCAACGGCGCGGCGCTGGCCGAAGGCCGCTGGGGCGCCGCCAAAGGTCTGGCCGATTTCGCCTATATCACGGTCGGCACCGGCATCGGTGTCGGCCTGGTGGTCGCGGGCCGTCCGGTCTATGGCTTCAGCCATGCTGAACTCGGTCATATTCGCGTCGCGCGCCATGCAGGCGATCACTGGCCCGGTGCCTGCACATTTCACGGCGATTGTCTCGAGGGCCTGGCCTCCGGCGCGGCCATCGAGCAACGCCTGGGCGTGCGCGCCGGCAGCCTGGCGGCCGACGATCCGGTCTGGGAACTGGTGTCCCATGCCTTGGCGCAGCTGCTGCAAACGCTGGTGCTGGCCACGGCGCCCCAGCGCATTCTGCTCGGAGGCGGCGTGATGCATGCACAGCGGCACTTGTTCGAGCGCCTGCGCCGGCAGCTGCAGTCGAGCCTGAATCATTACATCGAAGCGCCGCAGATCGGCGAGTGCATCGAGCAATACATCGGGCCGCCCGAGCTCGGCGAGATGGCCGGGCCGCTCGGCGCGCTGGCGCTGGCGCAGGACGCGCTATGAACGATCGCTCGAGCAGCCTGCGCGCCTCGTTCATCACCGTGACGACGCTGTTTTTTACCTGGGGTTTCATCACCTCGATGATCGATCCGCTGATTCCCTCGGTGCGCGCCATCTTCAGCCTCAACTACACCGAATCGCTGCTGACGCAGTTCGCCTTCTTCCTGGCTTACGGTGTGCTATCGCTGCCCGGCGGCATGATCGTGGCGCGATGGGGCTATGCGGCCTCCATACTCGGCGCGTTGCTGGCCATGGTGGCCGGTTGCCTGATCATTGCACTCGCAACTGTGCTGGACACTTACGCACTGGTGCTGGCCGGATTATTCGTGATTGCCGGCGGCATGACGGTGCTGCAGGTCGCGGCCAATCCGCTGGCGGCCGCGCTCGGGGATCCCGCACGATCGCATTTCCGGCTGACACTATCGCAGGCATTCAATTCTCTCGGCACGGTGTTCGGACCCTGGTTCGGGACCATGCTCATGCTGCGTGGAGGCATCTTCACGGGCGCCGGCGCCGGCACTGGCGCCGCCATGGACAACGATCACGCGGCTGCGCGCACCGCATCGCTGCAGAACATCGAGCACTCGTTTCTGATCGCGGTCGTCTTGCTGGTGCTTCTGGTTGCATTCATCTGGTGGGCGCGCCGACGCCTGAGCGACGCGGGCCGCCCGACTGCTGCAGCCGTCGGCATTGACGTACTGGACGCGCTCAAATCCCCCTGGGCGCTGTTCGGTGCGGCCGCGATCTTTTTCTATGTCGGCGCCGAAGTTTCCATCGGCAGCATCATGATCAATTTTCTGCACCAGCCGGACGTGCTCGGATTCACTCTGGAGCAGGCTGGCAAGATGCTGCCGTTGTATTGGGGCGGCGCCATGGTCGGACGCTTTATCGGCAGTGGACTGCTGACAAAGATCGCCGCCTCGCGACTGCTGACCATCGTGGCGCTCGGCGCCACACTATTCTGTCTGCTCGTGAGTCAGACGCAGGGCGGCACGGCGGCGGCCATCGTGCTGTCAATCGGACTGCTCAACGCCATCATGTTTCCGACCATTTTCACTCTGACCCTGGAGCGCTCGAGCGCCTCGAGCGCAGCTACCTCAGGTCTTCTGTGCATGGCCATTGTCGGCGGTGCGGTGCTGCCGCTGATCGTCGGCCGGATCGCCGACACCGCCGGGCTGCACACAGCTTACCTGGTGCCCATGCTGGCCTATGCCTGTATCGCAGCGTTCGCTCTGAGCGCGGGCCGTGTGCGCCTCGCACAGCGCGTACTGAGTTCATGAGTCACCCCGAGGCCGAAGAGATCACGAGCGCCCGCGCCTGTCAGCAGCGGCTCACGGATTGGCTGTTGCACGCGGCCTATCCGCTATGGTCGAGCCAGGGCGTCGATCACAGTAACGGCAGCTTTCAGGAGCGTCTCGATCAGCACGGCACGGCGCTCAATGAAGCGCGGCGGGCGCGGGTTCAGCCACGGCAGATCTATTGCTTTGCGAACGCGCCGGCGCTGGGATGGCGCGGCGATGCGCGCGGCATCGTCGAGCGCGGCAGTGGATTTTTTCTGCACCACTATCGCCGGCCTGACGGCCTGTTTCGAACTCTGGTGGCCCCGGATGGCTCAACGCTCGACAACTCCGTGGCGCTGTATGACCAGGCTTTCGCACTGCTGGGGCTGGCCGCGGCGCGCAGCCTCGGCGTGGCACATGCCGCGCTGGACAGAGAAGCGCAAGCGCTGCGTGAGGCCCTATACGGCCAGCTCAAGCGAGTCGGACCTGGATTCTATTCGGGACTGCCCGAGCGCTTCCCGCTGCTGTCCAATCCGCACATGCATTTACTCGAAGCCGCGCTGGCCTGGTGCGAGCTCAGCGCGGAGCGCGCCTGGCGGGTGCTCGCGGACGAATTGGGTGACTTGGCGCTCACGCGTTTCATCGATCCCATCAGCGGCGCGCTGCGTGAGACTTTCGACGAGGCCTGGTCGCCACTCGCGGGGCCTGAGGGCCGGCGCGTGGAGCCCGGCCACCAGTTCGAGTGGGCATGGCTGCTGCTGCGATGGCGCCCGAACGACGACACCGCCCGGCGCGCAGCCTTCAGGTTGATTGAAATCGGCGAACGCTCCGGAGTGCGCAACGGCGTCGCGATCGATGCCCTGTTCGATGACCTCAGCGTGCATGAGACCACCGCACGGCTGTGGCCGCAGACCGAACGCTTGAAAGCCTCGGTGCTTGCAGCCTCATTGACCGGCCAGTCACATTACTGGGTGAGCGCCGCGGCTGCGGCGCAGGGACTGCTGCGTTACCTCGACACACCGGTCGCGGGCCTGTGGTACGACCGGCTCAGTGCCGAGGGTGTGTTTCACATCGGGCCTGCGCCGGCCAGCAGCTTCTACCATATCGTTGCTGCCATCCTGGCGCTGAACCAGGCGCTGCAGCCATGAGCGCCGGCTCGCGCTATCTGAGCGTCGCCATCGTCGCCAGTCTCGCGGGCCTGCTGTTTGGATTCGATACCGCCGTGATCTCAGGAGTCACGCAGTCGCTGCGCGAGGTGTTTCAGCTCTCGCCAGCCGCGTTGGGCGCCGCAGTGTCGAGCGCCTTGTGGGGCACGCTGTGCGGCGCACTGTTCACGGGCAAGCTCGGGGATCGATTCGGCACCCGCGACATGTTGAAATTCGTGGGCCTGTTTTATCTGATCAGCGCCGTGGGCTGTTCGGCCGCCTGGAACCTGCATTCCTTCCTGGCGTTTCGCTTCATCGGCGGCATCGCGATCGGCGGCTCATCGGTGCTGGCGCCGGTCTACATCAGCGAAATCGTGCCGGCGCGGCGCCGCGGCGCGCTGGTGGGCCTGTTCCAGTTCAACATCGTGCTCGGCATACTGGTCGCCTATCTGAGCAATTTCGCCTTGGGCGCGCTGTGGCCGGGAGCTTCGGTCTGGCGTTGGAAACTGCTGTCCGGCGCCGTGCCGGCGGCGGTTTTCCTGAGCCTGCTGTTCGTGATACCGCAAAGCCCGCGCTGGCTGGCCGTCAAGGGCCGGCTGGCCGAGGCCGCGGCGGTGCTGCAGCGCCTCGGTAGCGCCGACGCCGAGGCTCAATTGAGCGCCTACCAACGCGGCGGCGACTCTCACAATACTGCCGTGCTGTCCTGGCGCGTATACCGGCGGCCCATGCTGCTGGCCATAGGCCTGGCGTTGTTCAATCAACTCTCCGGCATCAACGCCATTCTCTATTACCTGAACGATATCTTTCGCGACGCCGGTTTCAGCTCGATGACGGCCGATCTGCAATCGGTGGCTGTGGGCGCGGCAAACCTGCTGGCCACGGTTGCAGCGCTGTCGTTGATCGACCGTCTCGGCCGCAAGACCCTGCTGCTGATCGGCGCGGTGGGCACCACCCTGACACTGACCGGTGTGACGTTGATCATGGCGCGCGGCCAGGGCCGAGCGTGGCTGCTGCCGCTGCTGATCGGCTTCATCGCAAGTTTCGCCTTTTCGCAGGGCGCGGTCATCTGGGTTTACCTCAGCGAAATCTTTCCCTCGGCGGTGCGCGCGCGCGGCCAGGGACTGGGCAGCGCCACGCACTGGCTGGCCAACGCGCTGATCTCGGCGTTGTTTCCGATCGTTGCCGCCGTCACCACCTCGCTGCCGTTTGCATTCTTCGCGGCCTGCACGCTGTTGCAATTGGTCGTGGTCTGGGCGTGGTTCCCGGAAACCAAACGCGTGACGCTCGAACACCTGAGCGAATCCATGGAAAGCGGAGCTCGTCCGTGAACACACGGCGCATCGCCTGGACGTTGACCGCGCTGTCGCTGAGCTGGTTCGGCATCGCACTGGCCGAGACCAGCGCCCCCGGCAGCGCAGGCCCTTATAACGTGACGGTGCTGCAGGGTGGCATCGGCATGACCCGTACATTGCCTGCCGACACGCCCATCCTGCATGCCGGTGCGCCCTGGTCCATCACGAGCTGGATCAAGATCGATGTGGCGCAGGACGGCCCGATCATCATCGCCGCGATCGGCGACCCCGCCGCCAGCGATCCCGTGGAGGGCGGCCCGGTGCGGTGCACCTGCCTGCTGCTTGAATCGGGCCGGCTGAGCCTGCGCGCATCGGGCGCCGGCGAATTGCAAACACCCACGGCGCTGGCGCGCGGCGTCTGGCAGGCCATCGCCGCTACTTATGATGGCACGCTCGTGCGTCTCTATGTCGGCGGCCAGGAGCTCGCCAGCGAAGCCTTGGTCACGCAGCCTCTGATGCCCATGCTGCATCTGGCGCCGGTGCTGGGCTGGCCCTCTTCGGTGCGGCATTTCGGCGGCTCGCTGGCGCAGTTTCAACTCGCCGACTCGGCACTGTCACCGCAGTCGATTGCAGCGCTGGCCGCGGCAGTGCCCGATTTTATGGTCGTGAGCTTCACGCAGATCGGCGTCGGCTGGCCGGTTCAGGTCAAGGCGTGGATCGGCCTGCAGGTGCCGCAGGATCCCTGGACCTTGCCCAGCGGCCACGCGGCTGCGAGCGCGCCGGTGGCCGTGGCCGCGAGTGTGGAGGCGGCGCTGCAGCCACAAACCGAGCAGACCTGGAGGCTCGGCGCGTGGCGCCTGCGCGCAGCCACCGGCCTGACCGAGGGCGGCGCCGCGCTGTCGCAGCCGGGTTATTCCGATGCCCAGTGGTATGCGGCACGTGTGCCGGGCACGGTCTTGAGTACGCTGATCGATCGCGGTGTGTATCCGGATCCGGACTACGGCCTCAACAACATGGTCATTCCCGAATCCCTCGCGCGCCAGGACTATTGGTACCGCACGCACTTCGCAACGCCCGCACAGCTCGATGGCAAGCGCTTGACCCTGACCTTCCTGGGTATCAACTACGCCGCGCAGGTATGGTTGAATGGTGAGCCGCTGGGCGATATACGCGGCGCATTCATACGCGGCGTGTTCGATGTCACGCATCGCTTGCGGCCCGCGGGCTTCAACGCGCTGGCGGTGCGCATCTCGCCGCCGCCGCATCCAGGCATTCCCTCCGAGGAATCGATCGCCTTCGGCCCTGGAGAGAACGGCGGCTCCATGGCCATCGACGGCCCGACCTTCATCGACACCGAAGGTTGGGATTGGATCCCGGGCATTCGCGACCGCGATACCGGTCTGTGGCAGGACGTGGTGCTGCAGACTTCCGGGGCAGTGCGCATTCTCGATGCCACCGTGATCACGCAGCTGCCGCTGCCCAGAATCGATGAGGCGGCATTGCAGATTCTGGTGCCGGTCGACAACGCCAGCGCGAGCGCGCGCGATGTCACGCTCGATGCGGCCTTCGAGGGCGTCACGGTCCATAAGAGTGTCAGGCTGGCGCCCGGTCAATCGGAAATCCGGCTTGAGCCCAACGAGTTCCCGCAGCTGCGTGTCAAACAACCGCGGCTGTGGTGGCCCAATGGCTATGGCAACCCCGATCTCTACCATCTGCACCTCACGGTGCGCGAGGGCGATCGGATCTCGGCCACGCATAGCGTTCGATTCGGCATTCGGCAGATCACCTACGAGCTGTCGCTTTTCGATCATGAAGGCCGGCTCAGGCGCGTTGAGATCGATCCGACCATGGCCACCGCACGCCGCGAGCGATTGGTCGATGGGCGCCATGAGGCCATCAAGCAGGTGGTCAACGGCTGGGCCGCATCCCTGACCGAGGCCGGCGAGCGCTCGCCAGCCGTACACGATGTGCCAACACAGTCCCTGGCCCCGTATCTGGTGATCCGCGTCAACGGCACGCCGATCGCGGCGCGCGGCGGCAGCTGGGGCATGGACGATTCGCGCAAGCGCAGCTCGCGAGCGCACCTGGAACCGTTTTTCCGGCTGCACCGGGAGGCGCACCTCAATATCATCCGCAACTGGCTCGGTCAGAATACCGAGGAGGTGTTCTACGATCTGGCGGACGAATACGGCCTGCTGATACTCAACGATTTCTGGGAGTCCACCGAGGACTTCCAGTTGGAAGCGCAGGACCCGGCGCTGTTCCTGGCCAATGCGCGCGATACCATCCTGCGTTACCGTCACCATCCCTCGATCGCCGTCTGGTTCGGTCGCAATGAAGGCGTGCCGCAGCCCATCATCAACGAGGGGCTCGCGGATCTGATCGCCTCACTCGATGGCACGCGCTATTACACCGGCAGTTCCAACCGCGTGAACCTGCAGGACAGCGGGCCCTACAATTATCGTGCGCCCGTGGGCTACTTCACCGATCTGGCGCGCGGCTTTTCGGTGGAGGTCGGGACGCCCTCACTGGCCACGCTCGAAGCCATCGAGGCTTCGATTCCGCAGGCCGATCGCTGGCCGCTCAGCGACACCATTGCCTATCACGACTGGCATTTTGGCGGCAACGGCGATGTGGCGAGCTTCATGCGCTCGCTGGCTGCGCAGTTCGGCGCTGCCACCAGCCTCGAGGATTTCGAGCGCAAGGCGCAGATGATGAACTATGTGGATTACCGGGCGATATTCGAAGGCTTTCAGGCCCATCTGTGGACCCGGAACAGCGGCCGGCTGTTGTGGATGACTCATCCGGCGTGGCCCAGCAATCATTGGCAGATCTACAGCTCGGACTACGATACCCAGGCCTCTTACTACGGCGTCAAGCAGGCCACCGAGCCCCTGCACGTGCAAATGAACCTGCCCGATTACGCGCTCGCGGTGGTCAATACCGCCCGCGAGCCGCGCGCACAGTTGAGCGTGAGCAGCCGCATCCTCGCATTGGATGGCCGCATCCTGGCCGCGCGCGAAGATAAACTCACGGCGCCGGCCAACCAGGTGACCACGCTGGCGCCGCTGGATCTGAACTCCTATCTGTCGCGCGAGGGCGTGGTGCTGGTGGCGCTGTCGCTCAGCGACGCTTCCGGAGCGCAGATCTCGCAGAACATCTATTGGCCCAGCCGCGACGAGGCCAGCACCCGGGCTCTGAACGCGCTCACGCCGCAGACTGTGCGCGTGAGCGCGCGCGCCAGCAGCAAGGCGGATGAAATCACGGTTCATCTGGTGCTCGAGGACACCGGCACGGCGCCGGCGCTGGCGGCAAAGCTCACGCTGGTCGATCAGTCGGGCCAGCGCATTCTGCCGGCGTTCTACAGTGACAACTATCTGTCGCTGCTGCCCGGCGAACCCAGGCAGATCGACATTCACTACCCGCGCACGCACGCCGGAGCGGCCAGCGTCAACCTGCGCGGCTGGAATATCGAACCGCTGTCGGTACCCGTCGACATGCCCCGCTAGTGTCATGAGCCACTGGGACTGGCTGGTCGTGGTCGGTTACGGCGCGCTGCTGCTGATCGTAGGTGTCTCGACCTCGCGCCGCCACACGCGGGCCGTGGATTACTTCCTGGCCTCGCGCGCCACGCGCTGGCCAGCCATCGGGCTGGCGCTGCTGGCCTCCAATATCTCCTCGACCGCGCTGATCGGGCTCGCGGGCGCCGCCTACGCCACCGGCATTTCAGTGTACGACTACGAATGGTCGGCCACGGTCATCCTGGTGCTGTTTTGTGTATTCCTGTTGCCGTTCGTCCTGCGCAGCCGCGTCTACACCATGCCCGAGTTTCTCGAGCGGCGTTACGATGCGCGCGCGCGGCTGTATTTCGCTTTGCTGACGCTGTTCCTGACCATGTTCGTCGACGCGGCCGGCGCGCTCTACAGCGGCTCACTGGTCTGCCGCCTGCTGGTGCCGGGCGCGCCGCTGGTTTTGATCGCCGCCGCACTGGCCGGCGTCGCCGGTCTCTACACGATATTGGGCGGTTTGCGTGCGGTCATCTATACCGAGACGCTGCAAGCTGTAGTGCTGGTGTGCGGCGCCAGCGCGGTCGCGTTTGCGGCATTTCATCGCGCCGGCGGCTGGCACGCCGTCATGACGCAGGTCGACCCCGCGGCGCTGTCGTTGATCCGCCCGATCGGCGACGCGGCAGTCCCGTGGCCGGGGTTGCTGTTTGGAATCCCGGTACTGGGCTTCTACTACTGGTGCACCAATCAGTTCATCGTGCAGCGTGTACTGTCCGCGCAGAATCTCGATCACGGCCGGCGGGGCGTTTTGCTGGCGGGGCTGCTGAAATTGCCGGTGCTGTTTCTGATGGTGCTGCCCGGCACCTGCGCAATTGTGCTGTCGCCGCATCTGCTGCGGCCGGATCTGGTTTATCCAACACTGATTTTCGAGCTGTTGCCCGCCGGCATCATGGGCCTCGTGGTCGCCAGCTTCGTCGCCGCCACCATGTCCTCGGTCGCCTCGACGTTGAATTCGGCCTCGACCATCCTGACCATGGATATCGTCAAACGATTTCGTCCCGGGCTGACGGAGGCGCGCGTGGTCAAGATCGGCAAGCTCAGCACCGCAGCCTTCCTCATGATCGCGGTCATCTGGGCCTCGCAGTTCGAGCACTTCGGCTCGCTGTGGCATTACCTGCAGGCGGTACTCGCGTACGCGGTGCCGCCGGTCGTGGCGCTGTTCGGCGTTGGCTTGTTCTGGCGCGGAGCCAATGCGACCGGAGCCTTTGTTACCGCCGTACTCGGTTCCGCCTGCGGCCTGGCTCTGTTTCTCTCGAACGCAGTATTCCACTTCACCGATCTGCATTTTCTGTACGCCGCGCCGGTGCTGCTGGCGGTCGATGTGACCCTGCTGGTCGGCGTGAGCGTGTCGACGCAGCGCCCGAACGAGGCTCGCATCGAGCCGTTGATGTTTACCGCGGCCGCTCTGCGTGAAGACAGCGCGCGCCTGAAGTCCGTTCCGCTCTGGCGCAACTACCGCTATCAGGCGGTGCTGCTGCTGGCGCTGACCGCGTTCATCGTGATCTTGTTCCGATAGGAGAGTGTGATGTTTGTCTGGATTGAATTGGCTGCGCGGCCCGCGCTGATCGGGTTCGCTGGACTGCTGCTGGCTGCAACCGCCGGGGCGGCGCCGCTGGAAGTCTATGGCCGGCTGCCGGCCCTGGAGGCTGTCGCAATCTCCCCGGATGGCTCGCGACTGGCCTACGTGCGCACCGAAGGCGATGTGCGCGTCGTCGCCATGGTTTCGCTCCCTGGCCGCCAGCCGCTGGGCGCCATAAAGATCGGCGCGGAGAAGCTGCGCTCGATCGAATGGGCCGATGACCGTCGGCTCATGATTCGCACCTCCATGGTGTATGCGCCGTACGTTGCGGCCGAGATGTCGGCCCCTCAGGGCACGCATGTCAAGGCAATCACACCGGCCGGAGCAGGATCAACGGCGGGAACCGGAGCTCCGGCTGGACTCGGCAGCTCGATGATCAGCGTCGGCCACGAGGTGACGGTTAGACGCGATTGGTCGCTGTTGCAGGTGTATGACCTGGACAGACACATCTCGATGCCCATTCCAGAGCCCTCGAAGCTGCGCGGTCTGAAGCTCATGAATGTGATCGCCGGTGAACCCATGGTCCGGCGGCTGGACGGCCATACCGTCATTTTCGTCGCCGGGCTGTACGTCGGCGATCCGGGCATGGGACAGCAATTCGATGAGAGCAATATGCTCGTGCCGGCGTTGATTCGAATCGATCTGGAGACGGGGAGCGAAACGGTGCAGCGCCAGGGATCCAGGGACACCCAGCAATGGCTCACGGATGCGGCCGGCGTGGTAGTTGCCGAGCAGGATTATTACGAGGAAGGTCTCGGCGGCAACAAGCGCTGGGCGTTGAAGATTGACCGCAATGGGCACCTTGAAGAAGCCGCTTCGGGGCATGAAGCCATCGATTATCCCAGGCTGCTGGGGTTCGGGCCGACAACGGACACGCTGCTGGTGCAAACGGTTGAGAGTCAGGATTCGGTCTGGAAGCTGCTGTCATTGAAAGACGGCACCTTCGGGCCGCCGCTGGCCGAGCGCAAAACGCTGTACGCACCGATCGAGGCGTCTGCGGACGATCGCATGATCGGCGGTGTGCAGATTCAGGATGATTCGCGCTACGTATTTTTCGACCCCGCTACCCAGGGTCATTGGGATGCGGTAGTGCGCGGCTTCGACGGCGCCCATGTGCAACTGGTGTCGATGTCGGACGATTTCACCAAGATCGCCGTGCGCGTCGAGAGCCCCGAGTTCGGCTTCAAATATGAACTGGTCGACTTCGACACGCATAAAGCCGATCCCATCGGCGACGTCTACCCTGGGGTGACACACCCTTTCGAAGTGCGCCGTATCACCTACGCGGCCGCCGATGGACTGCTGATTCCGGCCTATCTGACCTTGCCGCGCGGACGCGCTGCCACCAATTTGCCGTTGATCGTGCTGCCGCATAGCGTGGTGTCGGGCGTAGATACGGCCGACTTCGACTGGTGGTCACAGGCCCTGGCGGACCAGGGCTATGCCGTGCTGCGAGCGAACTTCCGCGGCTCGCAGGTCAGCCGCCAGTTCATGGCGGCCGGCTTTGGCGAATGGGGCCGAAAGATGCAGACCGATCTGTCGGACGGGGTTCGCAACCTGGTGCAAAACGGCATCGCCGATTCGAAGCGCGTTTGCATTGTCGGTGCCGGCTACGGCGGCTATGCGGCGCTGGCCGGGGTGACACTGGACCCCGATGTGTATCGCTGCGCGGTTGCGGTCGACGGCGTCTCCGATCTGAGCCGATGGCAGAAATGGCTGCGGGAAGATAATTTCCGTCGCTCCAATCCCGAGCAACGCGGCTGGGAGCGATTCACGGGCGCCACCAGCGCCAACGATCCCGCTCTCAACGGCATCTCACCGATCAAACACATTGAGGCGGTGAGCGTGCCGGTGCTGCTGATTCACGCTCAGGACGACATCCTGGTTCCATTCGAACAAAGCCAGATCATGTACGAGGCGCTGCGGCACGCCGGCAAGCCGGTCGAACTGGTGACGCTGCCGCACGAGGATCATCTGCTTTCCAGCAGTCAGACCCGAATGCTGATGCTGCAGAAATCGGTCGAGTTCCTGCGCGCTCACAATCCGCCGGATTAGCTGCCGGCGATACGCGCAACGCGGACACGCATATGAGTCACTACGCTCGCGATGGCGGCGATCTCTCGCGACGCTCGCTGGTGTTCGCAGCGATCGGCGCGCTGCACCTGCTGGCAATCTACGAGCTCGCGCGCGGCGTTGCCGATGCCAAGGTGCGAGCCGTGCAGGGCATTGTCCAGACCCGGCTCCTGCCGCGCGAGAAATCGCCGATGCCACCACCACCGCCGCCGCGGCCGCAGCTGACGTTCAGGCAGCAGCCACCGGTTCAAGTGGTGGCGCCGCAGATCAGCATCTCACTGCCCGCGGAATTGCCGCCGCCAATACAGGTTACGACCATCGCCACGGAATTTACGCCGCCGCCGTCACCGCGTGCCGTCGTTTCCGGTCCGACCACCTGGCCGCGGCCGATTTCCGTGCCGAACGGCTGGGAGCGCTATCCGGCCGAATCGATTCGCGCCAAGGAGATGGGCGAGCCGACCATCACGATCTGCATCTCCGCTACCGGTACGATCGACAGCGTGCACGTGGCCAAGAGCTCGGGATTCGCGCGGCTCGATCAGGCCGCCGTCAGCATAGGCTGGGAGGCCCGGTTCAAGCCGGCGATGAAGCAGGGCCAGCCCGTGCCCGCCTGCATGAGCTACCGAATCAGGTTCGCGATCAACAACGCATAGAGCGCGCGGCGTGCCGTGCGGTGCCGTGCGGTGCCGTGCGGTGCCGTGCGCCTAACCGTGGCGCACCCGCCGGCTGCTGTCCACCAGCCGCAGAATCATCGGCGTGAAGATCAGCTGCATCGCCAGACCCATCTTGCCGCCGGGACACACGATGGTGTTGGGACGCGACATCATCGAATCGTGCAGCATCGACAGCAGATACTGAAAATCGATGCCCTTGGGATTGGAAAAGCGGATCACGAGCATGCTCTCATCCGCCGACGGCACGTCGCGCGAGACGAACGGATTGGAAGTGTCGACGATCGGCACGCGCTGAAAATTCACATGCGTGCGCGAGAACTGCGGGCAGATGAAATTCACGTAGTCGGGCATACGCCGCAGGATGGTGTCGACCACCGCCTCCTGGGTGTAGCCGCGCGCGATCTTGTCGCGATGCAGCTTTTGAATCCACTCCAGGTTGATGGTCGGAACCACACCCACGAGCAGGTCCGCGTGGCGCGCGACATTGACCTCGCCCGTGACCACCGCGCCATGCAGTCCTTCGTAGAACAGCAGATCGGTCTTGGGCTGCAGGTCCTCCCAATGGGTGAAGGTGCCCGGAGTCTGCTTGTAGGGCGCGGCCTCCTCGTCGTTGTGCAGATACTTGCGCGTCTTGCCGGTGCCGATGGCCCCATAGCTGCGAAACAATTCCTCGAGCTCGGCGAACAGATTGGCTTCCGGACCGAAATGCGACATCGCGGTGCCGGATTGCGACGCTTCGCTGAGCAAGCGGCGCATTTCGGCGCGATCGAATCGGTGAAAGGCATCACCCTCGATCAGGGCCGGCGTCAGCTGCTCGCGGCGAAAGATATGCTGAAAGGTGCGCGTGACCGTCGTGGTGCCGGCGCCCGAGGAGCCGGTGATGGCGATGACGGGATGCTTTGCGGACACAGTATGCTCCTAGCCGCGGCCGCCGAAGATGAACTCACCGCTGAACAGAGATTTGGTGTTGAACAGCGGCGAGGCGAATGCCTCGTCGGTGCCGGCGTCGAATTCACGGTGATAGCGCTCGATGCGCTCGACTTCATTTCTCGAGCCCAGTATCAATGGCACGCGCTGATGAATCGAGGTGGGCGTGATCTCGAGCACCCGGGCGCGTCCGGTCGAGGCGCTGCCACCGGCCTGCTCCATGATCATGGCCATGGGGTTGGCCTCGTACAGCAGCCGCAGCCGGCCCGGCTTGCTGGGATCCCTGTTGTCGCGCGGGTACATGAACAGACCGCCGCGCATCAGGATGCGGTGTATTTCGGCCACCAGCGATGCAATCCACCGCATATTGAAATCCGCGTCGCGCACGCCGGCCTTGCCGCGCACGCATTCGGCCACATAGCGCTGCACTGGACGCTCCCAGAATCGCTCGTTCGAAGCATTGATGGCAAACTCGCGCGAATCCTCGGGCACGGTCATATTCGGGTGCGTCAGGATGTAGGCGCCGATCTCCGGGTCGAGCGAAAAACCATGCACGCCGCGGCCCAGGGTCAGTACCAGCATGGATGCCGGACCGTACAGGGCATAGCCGGCGCACACCTGTTGCGTGCCCGGCTGCAGGAAGTCTTCGGCAGTGGCCGGCTCGATCCCGCGCGGCGCGCGCAGAATCGAAAACACCGAGCCGACGCTGACATTGACATCGATATTGGAGGAGCCATCGAGCGGATCGAAGGCCAGCAGATAGCGGCCGCGCGGATAGACCTGCGGAATGCCGTAGGGCTCGGCCAGTTCCTCCGAGACCATGCCGCACAGCTGGCCGCCCCATTCGCAGCTGCGCAGCATGATGTCGTTGGCGATCACGTCGAGCTTCTGCTGCATTTCACCCTGCACGTTACGCGTGGCGTTCGAGCCTTGCGCGCCTTGCAGCGGCCCGCGCGCCACCGCCGCGGAGATGTACTTGCAGCTGGTCTGAATGTCGTTGATCAGCGCCGTGAGTTGCTCGTCGCGCTCGGCGGTCTGGCGCTGCTCCTCGATGATGAACTTGGATAAGGTGGTGCGTCCGTATTGCATGACCGTCAATCGCTCCTGTTGTTTTCTTCGGAGAACACGCGGCTGGCGCGTATGTCCTGCTCCGTGATGGTAGACAGTGCCAGCGCATCGACGGATCCAGGCACGGCGCACAGGCGGCTCGCCTGGCGCAGGCGCGCACGGTCGAGCGCGTTGCGGATTGAGCGGGCGTTGGCAAAGTGCGGCAGACGCTGCCGGCGCTCGATGTATTCGCCGAAGGCCGCCGCTGCTTGCGCATCGAAGCGGTACTGCATGCGCTCGAGCATGCCGTCGGCGATGCTGCCGAGTTCGGCGCTACTGTAGTCGGGGAAATCGATGTGGTGGGCAATGCGCGAGGAGAAACCCGGGTTGGAGCGAAAGAAGGTGTCCATGCGCTCCTTGTAGCCGGCCAGGATCACCACCAGGTCATCGCGCTGGTTCTCCATGACCTGCAGCAGTATCTCGATGGCCTCCTGTCCATAGTCGCGCTCGTTCTCGGGCCGATACAGGTAGTACGCCTCGTCGATGAACAGCACACCGCCCATCGCGCGCTTGAGCACTTCCTTGGTCTTGGGCGCCGTGTGACCGATGTACTGGCCCACCAGGTCATCGCGCGTCACGGCGATCAGATGACCTTTGCGCACGAAACCCAGGCGATGCAGGATCTCGGCCATGCGCAGCGCCACCGTGGTCTTGCCGGTTCCCGGATTGCCGGTGAAGGACATGTGCAGGCTGGGAGCGCCCGAGGCCAGTCCCAAGCCGCTGCGAGCCTTCTCCACGGCCAGAAACGCCGCGATCTCGCGCAGGCGCGTCTTGACCGGCACCAGGCCCACGAGCTCGCGATCGAGCTGCTCGAGCGCCTCGGTCACGCGCGCCTCGCGCAGAATTGCGCTCAAATCCACGCTGCCGGAGGCGCTCGGCGACTCGGCGGGGATCGGCACGGGTGACGGACTGCTCATCAGTAGCGCTCGCCCTCGGGCTTGTCGGCCGCATACGAGCGGATTGTGTAGCGGATCGAACGGCCCTCGCGCTCCTCACGCACCAGCGCGAATCCGGGCTCGACCGCAGGGCGATTGACCAGATACGACATGCGCGGCGTCTCCCAACCGCGCGTGGCATCGAAGGCCGTGACGCGGATGTAATGCCGCGGAAAGGTTTTGCGGCATTCGTTGATCTCCTTGAGTATGCCGGCTGGATCCTTGAGATCGAACATGGGATTGCCGTACATGTCCCAGTAGGTGTTGCGCGGATGCGGATCGTCGGTGTACTCGATACCTATGGCCCATCCCTGCTGCAGCGCATAGTTGAGCTGCGCAGTGATCTGCACATCCGTGAGATCGGGCAGGAAGGAAAACTGTCCCTGCGTCAGACGCGCGCCGATGTTGGTCATCATGGTTGCGGTTTCCTCTGTGGTGCGCGTCAGGCGCTGGCCGTGGCAGTGGGCACGAAATCCGCGGTGTCGGTGGATTCGTAGTTGAACGACACCTCACCCCAGGTATCGATGGCGGCGCGCAGCGGGCCGCACCACTTGGCCGCGTCCTTGAGAATCTGCGGACCTTCGCGCAGATAATCGCGGCCCTCGTTGCGCGCCATGATCATGGTCTCGAGCGCCACACGATTGGCGGTGGCACCGGCCTGAATACCCTGCGGGTGACCGATGGTGCCGCCGCCGAACTGCAGCACCACATCCTCGCCGAGATAGTGAATCAGCTGGTGCATCTGTCCGGCGTGGATGCCGCCTGAGGCCACTGGCATGACTTTGCGCAACGACGCCCAGTCCTGTTCGAAAAACAAACCGTTCTCGAGACTGACCGGCGTGCGCGATTCGCGCAGCGTGTCGTAGAAGCCCTTGATCATGAGCGGATCGCCCTCGAGTTTTCCAACCACCGTGCCGGCATGAATGTGATCGACGCCCGCCATGCGCATCCACTTGCAGATCACGCGGAAATTCATGCCGTGATTCTTCTGGCGCGAGTAGGTCGAGTTTCCGGCGCGGTGCAGGTGCAGAATCATGTCGTTCTTGCGCGCCCACTTGGCCATCGACTGAATGGCCGTGTAACCGATCACCAGGTCGATCATGATGATGGCCGAGCCCAGCGACTTGGCGAATTCCGCCCGCTCGTACATGTCCTCCATGGTGCCGGCGGTCACGTTCAGGTAGTGCCCTTTGACTTCACCGGTGGCAGCCGAGGCACGATTGACGGCCTCCATGCAGTACAAAAAGCGATCGCGCCACCCCATGAAGGGCTGGCTGTTGATGTTCTCGTCATCCTTGACGAAGTCCAGGCCGCCCTTGAGGGCCTCGTACACCACGCGGCCGTAGTTGCGTCCCGAGAGGCCTAGTTTGGGCTTGGTGGTGGCACCGAGCAGCGGGCGGCCGAATTTGTCCAGGCGTTCGCGTTCCACCACGATACCGGTGGCAGGGCCCTGGAAGGTCTTGAGGTAGGCGACCGGCACGCGCATGTCTTCCAGCCGCAGCGCCTTGATGGCCTTGAAGCCGAAGACGTTGCCAATGATCGAGGCGGTCAGGTTGGCGATCGAACCTTCTTCGAACAGATCCAGGTCATAGGCGATCCAGGCGAAGTACTGCTGCTCGGTCTTGGTGCCGGGGCCCGTGTTCGGTACCGCGTCCACTTTGTAGGCCTTGGCGCGATAGAGCTCGCAGGCGGTCAGGCGGTCGGTCCAGACCACGGTCCAGGTTGCGGTCGAGGATTCTCCGGCTACGGCTGCGGCCGCCTCTTCCGGATCGACGTGCTCTTGCGGGGTGATCCGGAACACGACGACGAGGTCGGTTTCGAGCGGCTTGTAGTCGGGCTGCCAGTAACCCATTTCGACATAACGCAGGACCCCTGCCTTGTAGCGCTTGGCTGTCGCAGCGTCCGCCTTGACCGGTATCGCCTTGATGGGGCTTAGATTCGACATTCGGGCACCTCTTAGCGGGATCAGACTGTGTGATTCCACACTAGGGCAGCCAAAAGATAAGTGATAGTCAATTCTTTTGACTTCTAAGATAAGTTATCTATTATCTATTCCATGCTGAACGTCTCGATTCGCCAGCTGCGCGTATTC
>Ga0302324_100003551_pt1 | contig 35134 bp, 27 predicted proteins | sample Palsa_T0_1_FD_201949 | JGI IMG/M metagenome (GOLD analysis project Ga0302324, IMG submission 201949) | Peat permafrost microbial communities from Stordalen Mire near Abisko, Sweden - Palsa_T0_1 | ecosystem: Environmental > Terrestrial > Soil > Palsa > Peat permafrost | place: Sweden: Abisko...
CCCAGTTGCACGGCGCCGAGCGCTCGCGCCTCGCGCAGCACGCGCAGCCAGTCGTCGGTGTCGAGCTCCGCAGCGCTATTCGCGAAGTCGGTGGGGTTGTAGCAGAAGGCGCAGTGCAGTGGGCATCGGTAAGTCAGCTCCAGCAGCAGCCACAGCGGCGGCCCTGGTTTCGGCACAGGGGTCGGCGCTGCGCTCTCGATCGACGCAGAAGCCTCGATCGGCGCTACGGCCACGGGAGAAGCGTTCACGTGCGGATCTGCAGCCATTTTTTTTCCACCGCCATGCTGACGAAGCGAATGACGTCGTCGAATAGATTGGCGGTCGCGAAGGCGCGCTCGAGATCCGCCGTGATGTCGCCAATCGTCGTCGCGCCGTCGCAGCGCCTCAATATCTCGCCGGCGCTGCCATTGAGCTTGATCATTCCCTCGGGATAGAGGAGCACATGCGCATTTTGTGCGGCCTCCCATTGCAGCCGAAAACCCCCTCCGACGGCGGGTCGCGACGCGGCCTCTATGACAGGTTGGTTCAAGCAGATGCCATATAGCGCAGTGCCATGGCATCGCTCATCTGCCAGAGCACGTCGAGTTTGAATTTCAGAATGTCGAGCGCGCGCTCCTGCAGGGCGCGGGTGTCGAAGCGGTCAAGGGTCACCGCCAGGCTGAATTCGACATCGCGGCGCGCCAGGCTGACCCGGCTTTGAAAATACTGCAGCCCGGTGCGATCTATCCAGGAATAATGCTGTGGCCAATTCGCGAGACGCTGCTTGTGAATCTCCGGCGCGAAAAGCTCGGTCAGCGAGGAGCAGACAGCCTCCGGCCAGGGTGCGCGGCGCGCGAAATTCACATAGGCATCGACCGCGAACCGGACGCCCGGCAGCACTTCCCCCAAGCCCTCCACCGCCTCTCGCGAAAGTCCCACCGCTTCCGCCAACCGCAGCCAGGATTCAATCCCGCCCGGGTCCTCGCCGTAGCCATCGTGATCGAGAATGCGCTGCACCCAGGAGCGGCGCACCGCCCGATCGGAGCAATTGGCCAGAATCGCGGCGTCCTTGATGGGGATGTTGATCTGATAGTAGAAGCGATTCGCAACCCAGCCGCGAATCTGCGCCGGCGTCGCCGCGCCGGAATTCATCAGCACATTGAAGGGATGATGAATGTGGTAGGCACGTCCCTGAGTTCGCAATTGCGCCTCGAACTCCTCCCGGCTCCAGGCCGCAGCGCTCATAGGGTGATTTCCATGCCATCCCATGCAACCTCGACGCCGCGGCGCGCCAGCTCGGCCGATTCCGCGGAGGCCTCGTTCAGAATGGGGTTGGTGTTGTTGATATGGATCAAAATCCTGCGCGTGGCGGGCGGCAGTCGATCGAGCCACTCCAGCATTCCGCCCGCGCCGCTTTGCGCCAGGTGCCCGATGTCGCGGGCACGTTTGGACGAGATCCCGAGCCGAATCATTTCATCGTCGGTCCAGAATGTACCGTCCACGAGCACGCAGGCGGCCGCTTGCATGGCATGCCACATCGCATCGTCGATGGCGCTCAAGCCCGGCGCATACACGGCCGTTTTCCCGCTGCCCTCGTCCTCGATGACCAGCGCCAGGTTATCGCCGACGATGGGTGAATCGCGATTGGGCGAATAGGGAGCGGGCTTGCTGGCCACCGGCAATGCGCGCCACCGCACTCCGGCCACGGCATCGACCTTGAAACCGCCATCCTCCAGATCGATTCGGCGCCGCTCCACGCCGCAAAAATAGCCCAGCACGCCGAACACGGGATTGCCCTGGGTGAGATCGGCGAAGGTGCTGTCGGTACACCAAATCGGCCAGGGACGCACCGATTCACGCAGCATATACAGTCCGGTGGTGTGGTCGACCTGCCCGTCGACCAAGATGATGGCAGCGATGGCACTGTCGCGTATTGCCCGGCCCGGCTGTAAGTCGGGATTTGCCCGCAACTGCGCCAGGATGTCCGGCGAGGCGTTCACGAGCGCCCACGCACCGCCGCCGGTCACGGCGATGGAAGACTGGGTGCGGGCACGAGCCCGCAAGCTGCCCGCGCGATAACCCTTGCAGTTGGGGCAATTGCAATTCCATTGGGGAAAGCCACCCCCCGCGGCCGACCCAAGCACCCGGATTTTCACGAAGAATGAGGCGCCGTCCTTGATGAGCACCGTCAAGGGCCTCATCAAGGACGCACGCCCTCGCTAATCAGCGATTGGACACATACATCGTAATTTCCATGCCGAACCGCAATTCAACCGCTTGTGGGGTTTCCCATTTCATATCTGAACTCCTATATAGACTGCCACTCCATACTCCGCCCGCCCCGCGGCGCGCCGAATCAGCAGCATCATGAAACTGGACTCATGATTTTCATGAGCCTGCTGCTCCGCATCGGAGCGGCCGGCCCTGGTACCATGACCCTAATGAGATTGCGGACCCGCTTGAATCTCGTGGTGGCGGCCTTGAGCGCCGCGTTCTTGATCGTGCTGATCGCGGCCGAGGTCCAGAGCACGCGGACCTCTGTGCGCGAGGAAATCGAGGCGGCAAACCGGGTGGCGTCGCAGCTCCTAGGCCGCCTGGCGGCGGTCTATTCCCAGGTCGGAGGGCCGGACCTCGTACTCCAATTCCTGCAGCGGCTCGGCCGGGTCCGCTCCAATGAGGTATCCCTGCAGACAGAAACGGGCACGGTCATATATCAATCACCGCCGGCGACCTACAAGGCCGGGCGCGAGGCGCCTGCGTGGTTCGCGCACCTCTTGGCGCCGCAACCGGCCCGGTACTCTTTTGCGCTGCGCGGCGGGGTCTTGCTGGTGGTGCAAGCCCAACCCTCGCGCGCCGTGCTCGATGCCTGGGATGACATCACGAGGCTGTCAGCCATCGCGGCAGCCATGTTCGTCATCGTGAATGGGCTGGCATTCTGGTCGGTGAAACGCGCTCTCGAACCCTTTCCCGTCATCGCCGACGGACTCGAACGCATAGAGCAGGGAGATCTGGCATTCCGTCTGCCGCACCTCGCGGGCAATGAAGCTCATGCGATCGGCGCCGCCTTCAATCGCATGGCGCAAGCCGTGCAGGACAAGGTTCTGGCCGAGCGCAAAGCGCGTGACGCCGAGTCGCGGCTCGAGGAGCGGCGAGAAATGGCCTCTCTGGCGGATCAGCGCGTCGAAGAGGAGCGGCGCTTGATCGCGCACGAGCTGCATGATGAATTCGGCCAGTCGGTCACGGCGATTCGCAGTCTCGCGCTGGCGATCACCAACCAAGAGGGTGCGCGGAATCCGGCGATCGGCGACGTGGCACGATTGATTTCGGAGGAGGCTGCGCGGCTCTACGATGCCATGCACGGCCTGATCCCCAGGCTCACTCCGCTGTCGCTGGATACGCTTGGGCTCGCCGCGACGCTGGAGAGTCTGGTCCGCGACTGGCAGCGGCGCCACCCGTCGATTGCCCTGTCGCTTCGCCAGGAGCTGCCCATCGAACTCGGGCCCAGCATCAATCTCGCCATTTATAGAGTCGTGCAGGAGGGCCTGATCAACGCCCTGCGGCACGCACAGGCCACGCGAGTGGACATCGCCGTGCAATGCGACGAGCGCCGAATCACCGCCACTGTGACCGACGATGGGGTCGGACTGGTAGCCGAATGGGCGGCGCGGCCCGGACATTTCGGATTGCGCGGCTTGGCGGACCGCGTGCAGCAATTGGGCGGCACGTTCATCATCGGCAACCAGGCCGACCGCGGCGTCAGGCTGGCCGCAGACATTCCACTGAGCGTTCAGACATGATCCGTGTCCTATTGGTCGACGATCACGCCGTGGTGCGCATGGGATTCCGCCTGCTGCTGCAATCCGTGTCTGAAATGTCGGTGGTCGCCGAGGCCGACTCCGGCGAAGCCGCATGCCAGCTCTATCTCGAGCTCAAGCCCGACGTCGTGGTGATGGACCTTGCCATGCCGGGCATGGGAGGTCTCGAGGCGCTGCGGCGGATTCGCGCCCGCCACGCCCAGGCCCAGGTATTGACCTTGTCGGCACACGACGACCCCATGCACGCGCGCCGCGCACTGCAGGAAGGCGCGCTCGGCTTCCTGTCGAAGCGAAGCGCCCCCGAGGCGTTGCTCGAAGCGGTGACGGTGGTCGCCGCGGGCCGCCGCTATCTCGACCCCGCGCTTGCCCAGAAGCTGGCATTGGCAGAATTCGACGGCCGTACGAAGTCGCCGGTGGAACGTCTGTCGGAAAGAGAATTCGAAGTCTTCGTCCGGCTCGCCGGCGGCGCGACGGTGCAGCGCATTGCCACGGATTTGAATCTCTCCGCATCGACCATCGGCACTCATCTCTACAACATCAAGCAAAAACTCGGCGTCGTGAATCAATCCGAATTGACGCTGATCGCCATTCGCCACGGCCTCATCGATACTTGATGCACGGCACCGACTTCGGCCATGATGCCGAGAGCGAAATGGCGTGTCAGAGATCCTGATCCTTTCTATGCCGCGGCCACCAACGCTCGAGCATCGCGGCCGCCCATTCCTTGCCCCCGAGCCCGAACGCCAGCGCGAACGCCAGCACGAGGCCGCCCAAGAGGATGAGAAAGGTTCTCTGTACGATATCGCCGCCGACCTCGATCTCTCCCAAAGCAATCATGACCACGAATATCACGATCAGATACCGCGCGATCCTGCCCAGCAGATCGGCATCCGGAATTTGTGCGTCCTCGCAATAGGCCTGCACGGCACCCCCAACGAAGCGGGCGCAATAGGACCCGAAAACCACCACCAACATCGATACCAGCAGCTTCGGCGTGAACCACACCACACGGGCGAGCAGCTCGGTGATGTGCGTGAGCCCCAAGCCGCCGAAGGCGATCATCAGGGTCACGAGTATGACGAGCCACTGCGCCACCAGTCCGAACAACGAGGTGGTATCGCCGCGCATGCCCGCTTGATGCAGAAAATTGTCGGTGCCGGCCCGTTCGGTCAGCACCGGCAAATTGAGTGCGCGCAGCCCCTTGTCGACGGCGAATCGCGCGGCCTTCGCGAACAGCCACCCGATCGCCACCACCACCAGCGCGAGCAGCAGCCGCGGCAGGAATATGGCGATCTGGTGCAGAAACTCCCGCGCGGTCTCGAGCAATATATCGATGCTTTGCATGCCAGCCTCCGGGACCCCTATTTGGTGCCCAAATCCAAGATTCCCTGCAAGGGAATTCCGGCCCAGCCGGGACGATTGCCGAGTTCGTAACGCAACTCGTACAAGGCCTTTTCCAGTTCGAACAAGCCCAGCAGTCCACGGCCCGCCTGCAGCGCCTCGGGTCCGTAAAGCTTCGCTTCGCGCGCCGCCGCATCGTAAGCCGCGAGGAAGGCCTCCCGCACTTCGATCTCCCAGGCCTGCGCCAGCGGGGCCAGCCTCGCGGCGTCGGCCTCGTTGTGAGCGACATTGCGCAAGGCGCTGTGCCGTACGTAGCCGAACGAGCGCAGCATGCCCGCGATATCGCGCAGCGGCGAATGCTTGGCGCGACGCTGTTCCAGACTGTGCCCGGGCTCGCCTTCGAAATCGATGATGACGAAATCATTGCGCGTGAGAAGCACCTGGCCGAGGTGATAGTCGCCGTGGATGCGTAGCTTCACGCCCTGCGGAACCTCGCTGCACAAGGCTTCGATGCGCGCCGTCACTTTGTCTGCCTGCGCCAGAACGGCGCCGGCCCGCTCGCGATCCCCCGCCGACAGCGGCTCCTGGCTGGTCGCGAGCATTCCGAGCGCGTTGCGGGCTTCATCCGTCGCGCGCTGCCGGTAGGCGTCGATGTCGGCCCGCGTCAGCGGCTGCGGAGAAAACGCCGCATTCTTCGTCGGTTGCGCCAGAGCCTTGTGAAGTTCCGCCGTGCGGACCGCCAAGACCCGGATCAACACCAAGTACGCTTCATGCGCGTTGGCGGGCACGGCATCGCCGATCGGCGTAGTGCGATACTGCTCGAGATGACGCTGCACGTACTCCAGCGAGTAAGTCCATCCATCACCCTGATTGGCTATGTAGCCTTGCAGCATCGCCAGCAGCCGCGTTTCGCCGTCGGCACCGATGTATTCGAGTACGCCAGCCAGTTGCGCGCAGTTCGGGTAGTGCGCAACTTCGGTGAGATACAGTCCCATATCCAATTCCGGATTCACGCCGGCGCGCAGCCGGCGATAGCCCTTGAGCATCAATCGCTCGCCGATCGAGACCACGGTGTTCGAACTGGAACCGCGCGGTCGTTCCACCGCGAGCGTACCGAAATCGCTTCCCGCCAACCGCTCGAACGCCGTGGTCGGGCGGAATCGCAGCTTGCCCTGCGACATGGCGATTTCCTTGCGTGCCGCAATCGACGCCACGACCGAGCGGCAGAACGCTTCGTCCGCAAAGGCATCGCCCATCACGCCGACATTCGCCTGCTGGCGTATCTTGGCAAGCGCCGCCGTCGACAGGTTTCGCACCCGCTCCTCGTCGCGCTCCTCCCACGCCAGCGCCAGCGGCAAGAAGTAGCCGGCGCGCTCGCCGGCGCTGTCGAGTTCGAGCAGCGTCACCAGCCAGGTCACCAGGGCCTTGCCCGTTCCTTCCTGCCACAGCACATAGTCCGTGATGCGGGCGCGGTCGATGGCGGTGCCCTTGGTCGCATACCAGCGCTGCGTCTCGATGAAGCGCGGCAGGGTATCCGTCTCGAATTGCAATCGTGTCTTTTCGGCGATACCGATGCGCCACGGAACCACGCGGTCGCGGAACAGGCTGGTCCAACCGTCGAACAGCACCAGCACCGGGCGTTCTTCGATCGAGACGATTTGCTCATGCCATGAAGGGGCTTCGGCATCGGTGGTCAGCTTGAACCAGTAGAAACCATAACCCGATATCGTCAGCAGATAGGGCAGCTCGCCTATGGGTGGAAATGCCGTGCGGCCCAGCATCTCCACGGGCACGCGGCCTTTGAACGCGGAGAGATTCAGTTCCACCGGCTGCGCCGAACGCGACAGGTTCGCGACGCACAGGATGGAGTCGTCGCCGAACTCGCGCAGGTAGGCGAGTATCTTGCGGTTGCCGGGTCTCAAGAACTTGCGAGTGCCGCGGCCGAATGCCCGGCTGGTCTTGCGCACGGCCAGCATGCGCTTGGTCCAGTTCAGCAGCGAATTCGGATCGCGGGACTGGGCTTCGACATTGGTGGACGGGTAGCCGTACACCGAATCCATGATGGGCGGAAGATACAGGCGCTGAGGATCGGCACGCGAGAAGCCGGCGTTGCGGTCGGGACTCCATTGCATGGGGGTGCGCACGCCGTTGCGGTCGCCGATGAAGAAGTTGTCCCCCATGCCTATTTCGTCCCCGTAGTACAGAGTGGGCGAGCCCGGCATGGACAGCAGCAGGCTGTTCATGAGCTTGATGCGGTCCTTGTCGTTCTCCATGAGCGGCGCCAGCCGGCGGCGGATGCCGATATTGATTCTCGCCTGCAGGTCCGACGCATACGTGGTGTACATGTAGTCGCGTTCCTTGCTGGTCACCATCTCCAAGGTCAATTCATCGTGATTGCGCAGAAAAATCGCCCACTGGCAACTGTCGGGGATATCCGGCGTCTGCTGCATGATCTCGACGATGGGATAACGGTCGGCCTGCGCGATGGCCATGTAAATGCGCGGCATCAGCGGGAAGTGGTAGGCCATGTGGCATTCGTCGCCGTCGCCGAAGTATTCGCGCACGTCCTCGGGCCATTGATTCGCCTCGGCCAGCAAAAATTTATTCTGGTAGCTGGCGTCTATCGCGGCGCGCAATTTCTTGAGTACCGCGTGAGTCTCCGGCAGGTTTTCGTTGTTCGTGCCTTCGCGCTCCACCAGGTAGGGAATGGCATCGAGCCGGAAGCCGTCCACCCCCATGTCGAGCCAGAAGCGCATGGTTTGCAGAACCGCCTCGAGAACCCGAGGATTGTCGTAATTCAGATCCGGCTGGTGGCTGAAGAAGCGATGCCAGTAGTATGCCTTCGCCTTAGGGTCCCAGGTCCAGTTCGACGTTTCGGTGTCGGTGAAAATAATGCGCGTCTCGAGGTATTTCTGATCGGTGTCGCTCCAGACGTAGAAATCGCGCTCCGGCGATCCCGGGGGCGCAGCGCGCGCGGCCTGAAACCAGGGGTGCTGATCCGAGGTGTGATTGATGACGAGTTCGATGATTACTTTCAATCCCAGCCGATGCGACTCATGCAGCATGGCGCGAAAATCGTCGAGCGTGCCGAACTGCGGATGAATGTTCTGATAGTCGGCAATATCGTAGCCATCGTCCTTGAGTGGAGAGGGGTAGAAGGACATCAGCCAGACCGTATTGACACCCAGATCCCGTATGTATTCGAGCTTGGACGTCAATCCTTTGAAATCGCCGATGCCGTCGTCGTTCGAATCGAAGAAAGCCTTGACGTTGAGCTGGTAGATGACCGCATCTTTGTACCAGAGGGCGTCATTGGGATCGAGGCCGGACAGCGCAAAGGGATCCAGCGTGGGCGTTTTGTCCTGCATGGGCGCTTTGTCCGGCGCGGGCGATTTATCCGTGGCGAGCGATTTTGCGTCGTTCATCTGTTTGCGTCATCTGTTCGACGGTTATCCGTCTGTCCAACGGTTAAAGATAGTAGTCGAAATCCTGCTCGGTGCGCACGCGCCGCCTCAGTCTGAATACGTGCGCCGGTACGCGCCGCGGATCGAGCATGACGTAGTTGCGCCGGCCGCGCCAGTTGTAACGCTGATCGCTCAGTAAATCATGCACCTGGTACGGCTGCTCTGCATCGAGCTTCAATGCGCCCACATCCAGGTCGAGCCACCCGGATTGCGTCTGATGCGGATCCAGATTCACCACCGTCAGGACGGCATTGCCCGACTTTGAGTCCATTTTGAAGTAGGCGATCAGCTGGTCATTGTCGGTGGGACAGAAGTGCAGACTACTGTCGGACTGCAACGCGGCATTATCCCGCCGGATGCGGTTCATCCGCGCTATCAGGGACCAAAGGCTTTCGGAACTCTCCAGGCTCCAGTAGCGCAACTGGTATTTTTCCGAGTCGCGGTACTCCTCGCTGCCGGGTTCGCGCGGCGCGCTCTCCAGCAGTTCATAGGTCGGGCCGTAGATGCCGTAATTGGCGGACAGAGTCGCGGCGAGCACCAGCCGCGCCGCAAATACCGGGCGCAAGCCCGACTGCAGCGTTTCCTGCAGGATGTCGGGCGTGTTCGGCCACACGTTGGGACGGTAATACCGCCGCCCCGGCCCGAGCGCAAGGTCCGTGAAATACTCCGTCAGCTCCTGCTTGGTATTGCGCCAGGTGAAATAAGTATACGACTGGGAAAAGCCCAGTTTGGCCAGCCGATGCATCAGCTTGGGCCGAGTAAACGCTTCCGCGAGAAAGATCGCGTCGGGATGGTCGCGTTTGATCGCACCGATGACCCATTCCCAGAAACCGAAGGCTTTGGTATGCGGATTGTCGACCCGGAAAATCTTGACTCCCTGGGCAATCCAGAAATCCACGATGCTCTTGAGCTCATCCCACAACGCGCGCCAATCCTCGGTTTCAAAATCGAAGGGATAGATGTCCTGGTATTTTTTGGGCGGATTCTCCGCGTACTGCACGCTGCCGTCGGGACGATGTTTGAACCACTGCGGATGTTCTTTCACGTAAGGATGGTCGGGCGCGCACTGAAACGCCACGTCGAGCGCGATCTCGATGCCCAGTTCACGCGCCGTGGCGAGCAAGCGGCGGAAATCCTCGAGAGTGCCCAACTGCGGCAGGATGTCCTTGTGGCCGCCCTCGGCCGCACCGATCGCCCACGGACTGCCGACGTCCCCGGGTCCCGCGGTCAAGGCATTGTTGGTGCCCTTGCGGTTGATGCGCCCGATCGGATGAATGGGCGGGAAATACAGCACATCGAAACCCATGGCCGCCAAGTAGGGCAGCCGTGCCTCGACGTCGCGAAAGGTGCCGTGATGACCCGGTTCGGTGCCCGCTGAGCGGGGAAACATCTCGTACCAACTGCTGAAACCCGCTCGTTTGCGGTCCGCCACCAGCTCCAATGCCGCCGTGGCGGCGAAGCTCCGGTCCGCGTAGCGTGCAACGATGGCCGCCCGGGCAGTATCCAAAGCCAGCGCTTTCAACCCGTCCGGCTCGGCGCCCGCGTCGGCACCGGCCGCGCGCAATTGCGCCGACCACTCGGCGAGGATGGCCGCATCGCCGCCCGCCGCCCGAGCGGCGGCTTCCCCGATGAGTGCGCTGCCGACCTGCAGGGCCATACGAACATCCGCCGGATCGTCGCGCCTTTCCAGCTCGTACCGCCAGGACTCGAAAGTATCCACCCACGCCCACACCGTGTATCGATAGCGGCCTGCGCGCGGCGGCGTAAGCTCGGCCTGCCAGACATCGTTCCCCTGTGGCTTCATCTCCACTTCGTATTCTTCGCTTGCGCCGGCTGCGCCCCAGCGCAGCAGAACGCGGAGCTTGTCGTGGCCGTCGGTGAAGCAATGCGCCTCGATCGCGACGGCCTCCCCGGCGATGCATTTGATCGGAAAGCGCCCACCGTCGACGGCCGGCAGCACCGCGTCGATCACCGCACGTACCCTGCCCTCTCGAATCCCCGCCGTCGAGCCTATGTCGATGGCCCCGCTCGAGCTTGCGGGCACGCCTGTAGCAGCGGCCGCGGCCTTGCGTCTAGCCATGCGATTCCCATCGAAGCACGATCGTCGCGAGCGGCGGCAAATTGAGACTGATTGACTCGAGGCGGCCTTGGGTGGTCACGGGCACCGATTCCACGCTGCCCATATTGCCCCAGCCCGAACCGCCGTATTCTCGGGCGTCGGTATTCAGGATCTCGCGCCATACCCCACGGGACGGCACGCCGACCAGGAAATTGGGTCGCGGGACCGGCGTGAAGTTGCACACCACGACCAAGGGAGCACCCTGGCCCGGAGCCTTGCGCAGGAAAGCGATGACGCTGACGTCGGCATTGCCGATATCCAGCCATTCGAAGCCATCGGCCGAAAAATCGATCTTGTGCAGGGCCGGCTCGCTGCGGTAAATCCGGTTCAAATCGCGCACCAGGTGCTGCACGCCGGCGTGCTCGGGTAGTTGCGCAACCCACCACTCGAGTTCACCGTCGTGTGTCCACTCGCGCCGCTGCCCAAATTCGCCGCCCATGAACAAGAGTTTCTTGCCCGGATGCGCCCACATGTACCCGTACAGGGTGCGCAGGTTGGCGAATTTCTGCCAATCGTCTCCCGGCATCTTGCCGATCAAGGAACCTTTGCCGTAGACCACCTCATCGTGCGACAGCGGCAGCACGAAGTTCTCGTTGAAGGCATAGATCAGAGAGAAGCTCAGCTGCCCCTGATGATATTTTCGATTGATCGGGTCCAGCTTCATGTACTCGAGAGTGTCATGCATCCAACCCATGTTCCATTTCAGGCCGAAGCCGAGGCCACCCGCATACGTCGGGCGCGACACCATGGGCCAGGCCGTGGACTCTTCGGCAATCATGCTCACATCCGGATGATCGCGATAAACAGCCAGATTCAGGGACTGCAGGAAGCTGATGGCGTCGAGGTTTTCACGGCCGCCGAATCGGTTTGCAACCCACTCGCCTTGTTTACGGGCATAGTCCAGGTACAGCATGGACGCCACCGCGTCTACGCGGAATCCGTCGATGTGATACTTGTCGAACCAGAACAGCGCCGAGGAGAGCAGGAAACTGCGAACCTCATTGCGTCCAAAATTGAAAATGGCTGATTTCCATTCAGGATGGAAGCCCTGCTGCGGATCGGCGTGTTCGTACAGATGCGTGCCGTCGAAATACACCAGCCCATGTTCATCCGCCGGAAAGTGCGACGGCACCCAGTCGAGAATCACGCCGATGCCCCGCTCATGCAAATGATCGACAAAGTACATCAGATCTTGCGGCGTACCGTAGCGGGCGGTCGGCGCGAAGTAACCCGTCGTCTGATAGCCCCATGACCCGTAGAAAGGATGCTCGGTCACCGGCATCAGCTCCACATGCGTGAAGCCCAATTCTTGCACGTAGTCCGCCAGCGCATGCGCAAGCTCGCGGTAATTCAGAAACTGGCCGTCCTTACGGCGCCATGAGCCGGCATGCAGCTCATAGATAGACATCGGTGCGTCCAAGCCATTGCTGCGCGCCCGCGCCGCCATCCACGCGGTGTCCCGCCACTCGTACTCGAGAGTCCATGCGCGTGAAGCAGTGGCAGGCGGTAGCTCGCAACAGATGGCGTACGGATCGGCCTTCTCGACGACGAATCCATCGACCCGCGAAGTGATGTGATATTTATATGCGTGGCCGTGCTGCACGGCCTGCGCGGCTCCTTCCCAGATGCCCGAGCTGTCCGACCGCGGAGCGAGGCTGTCCTCTCCCGCCCGCCAGCCGTTCCACTCTCCGATCACCGATACCGCGGCGGCGTTGGGCGCCCAGACCGCGAAATGCGCACCCCCTCCCGGCAGGAGCATGCATCCGAGCTTCGAGTGCAGCTGCGAATGGGTACCCTCGCGGAACAGGTAGATATCTTGGTCAGTCAGCACAGCGTGACTGGCTCTTGATGCATCGCGTTCACCTCGTGTTAACTGAGGATCTTAGGTTATGGCTCCCGCAATTCCTGTCCCCGCTGGGCGGAATCTCGTGTAGGACAACACTGGCGAATCCCGCCCGTATCGCCCAGGCGGCCTCATGAAAGAAACGACAGATGATCGCGCATTCGCGCTGCGATCATCCGGATGTTTTCCTTGATGCGCCGAAGATGGGCAAGATTGTCCTCGGAACTGACGGAGTCAATCAGGGGGTTATAATCTTTTGGCTCATGTCCCTGGCCCACCATGACCGCAAACCAGCTCGCCTCCTTGAATAGCTCATCCGAGGACAGAACGATGCGGCCGGTCCGGGAAAAGTGTTCTTCTTTGTAAACCAGGCTTTCCGGCAACGGCATGGCGCGGCAATGTTTCCACAGCGGTTCCGGTTTCTCCGCCGTCGAATGGTAGTGCAGCAATAGAAAGTCCCTGATTCCGATGATCTCCTCGGATGTTACGCGGTTATATTGTTCTGCCGTGAGCGGATCGCAGTCGCGGGTGGGAAACAGCGACAGAAGTTTCGCGATACCGCTTTGTATCAAGTGAATGCTGGTCGACTCCAAAGGCTCGAGGAAGCCACCGGATAAGCCGATGGCCACCACATTTTTGTGCCACATTTTACGGCGTCTTCCCGGCTTGAACGGAATGAACCGCGGCTCGGCCATCGCGGTCCCCTCCAAGTTGTCGAGCAGCACCGCCGCGGCTTCGTCGTCGCTGATGTATTCGCTGCGGAACACATAGCCGTTGCCGGTGCGATGCTGCAAAGGAATGCGCCATTGCCAACCCGCCGCGCGCGCGGTGGATCGCGTGAAGGGTTGCGGCGGTCCGACCCTTGCGGAGGGCACCGCCACCGCGCGATCGCAGGGCAGCCAATGCGACCAATCCTCGAAACCGGTTTTCAGAACGCCTTCGATCAGAAGCCCGCGCATTCCCGAGCAATCGATGAAAAGATCGCCGGCAATCTCATCGCCTCGATGGGTATGCACTGCGGTGATGAATCCGCTATGCGGGTGCTGGTCTATTTTCTCGACCTTCCCCTCGAGACGCACTATGCCCTTGGCTTCCGAACGGGTGCGCAAGTACTTTGCGTACAGGCTTGCATCGAAGTGATAGGCATATCCCATGGTCGAGATCAGGGACTTCGGATCGGTCGCAGGGAATTCGAACTTTCCGTCGAGTGCGGCCACCGTGTTGAGAGAGTAGTCCTCGAAGCTGTCCCGATGTCCCTCGAGCTGCGCACGCAGCCAACGATGCTGAAAGCTGACCCCATCACTGGGGAAGCCGTAGCGGCCGAAGGGATGAAAATAGCGGTGCCCCGGACGCGTCCAGTCCCTGAACTCAATACCCAGCTTGTAACTGGCTTGAGTCTCCTTCATGAACTCCTTTTCGTTCAGACCCACGATTTGATTGAACCAATGAATGGTCGGAATGGTGGCTTCGCCGACGCCTATGGTGCCGATGTCGTCGGATTCGATCAGCGTCACCGAACAGTGACGCAGGTCGAGGGCATGGGCCAGCGCCGCGGCGGTCATCCATCCCGCAGTGCCGCCGCCGACGATGACGATTTTCCGGATGCGATTATCATTCATCTTGAAAGTATCGCACCAAAATACGGCTCCCGTCCGCTGCAAGCGGCCGTCGTGTTGCCCCGCCGGCGACCTCAGAATTTGTAAGTCAGCGTCGCCGTGGCGTTCGTGCCCGCAATGCTGCGGGCATAGAAGTAGCCGTTGGAGCCCACCGTCTCCGTTATGCCGGAATTCGGGTTGCCTTCTGTCAATCCCAATGCGTTGGTGACGTTCCAAACGTTCAAATTCAGGTGGATGCGGTCCGTGAAATTGATGTCACTGCCCACCGACAGCACGCCATAGCCGGGCAGCGCAAGGCCGTTACCCACGTCCGTGAAGATTTTTCCGGTATATTCGTATCGCAGGTACACGTCACCCCGCCGATTCGGGAGATCATAGGTGGGCTGGACCGCATACATGACCTGGGGCGTGCGCTGCACGACGTTGCCGTTGTACTGGGCCGCGGCTGCATTATTGACAATCTCTCCGTTGATGAATTCACCCGTGTTCACGTCGGCCAATTTCGGTTGCTGATAGGTCGCGTTCACACGAATGGAAAATGCATCGAAATATTGAAACGTCGGCCGATAGGTCAGGTCCACGTCCACGCCGTTGATTCTCAGGTTGGCCTGCACGCTGCCCTGGATGGCGGCGTCGTTGGGTTGTATGTATTGGTAAGTCTGGTTGTTGAAATTCGTGTGAAAATACGTCAGTACACTGGTCAATCCGTATCCCTCGAATCGCACTCCCGCCTCGCTGAGACTGAGACGGGTAGGTGCGGTCAGATTGTTGCCGCCGTTGGTTTGATTGCCATCGGCGTAGCGGCCGTACACGGACAGATACGGTAGGATTTCGTAGTTCGCACCGACGGTCCAGGATGTGGGAATGGCCGTGGCCTGCGTGCGCGTGAAGGTCCCATTGAAGGATGTCCCCAGATTGGGCGCCACACCCGGCAGCCCGGCGGGAACCGGCGGATTGATCGCGAAAGCGTTCCCGGTGTTGAGTACGTTGTTGACGTCCTCGTGGCGCAGGCCGAAATCGACGTGCAGCTTCTTGTCGAGCAGCGCCATTTCATCGTTGAAGTATTCCGAGAAGGAATTGAGCGTGTTCGACCAGAGTCCTCCACCCCAATCGCCGTAACTTTCCAGTCCGTTGTTGGTCAGGCTGCCGAGCGGTTTTCCCGCCGCGTTCAACGCCTCGATGTCATAGATCGACGAGCTATTGGACACGCCATTGATCAACGTGGCGACGCCCGTTTGGTCGTTGGACTGCCACACGCGATAATACATGCCACCCAAGGTGAGCGAGTTGCTCCAGCCGTTGCCCTCCAAGTTCCACTTCGCGCCGAAATCGTTGCCGAGGTCGTGGGTCGCCAAGTATTGATGGTTGAGTACCGTCTGTTGCAGCAGGCCGTTGCCATTGATGGCGTTCAATGCGGCGACGTTGGAGGCGGGGGTTATCTGTCCCGTCGTCAGATTGCGGATGCCGAATTGCGTGGCGCCCGGAAAGGCCGCGAGTCCTGCGGTCAGGAGCGAATTGATGGGCGAGGCCGCGCCGGGGGTTAGGTAGGAGAGTGCGCTGCCGAGTCCCTGATTTCCGCCGGCGCCGCTGCCGGGGAATATCCCGTTGAAGTCCCAGTTGGATTGCAGAAAGCGCGATCGCGCGAATACGGTCCACTGATCGCCGATCGGGACGTTCAGGTCGATGCGGTATTGATTACCCGTGGCATGGATGCCCTCGGAACCATTGAAATCGCGGAAGTAAGTGCCCGTCCCGGTTGAGTCCGGCACAGCGATACTGGCGAAGCCCGGTCCCAGGACGTTGCCGTACTGGGTGCTGAGGCCGGGTACGCCTGACACCTGACCGTTCACATAGCGATACGGCATGTCGGCGTAGTAGGGATCGTGCTCGTCCCACCGCTTATAGGTCACCTTGACGAAGGCGCCGTTGTCCCACTTCTTCTCGAGAGCGGCCTTGATGTGATACGTGCTATAGGTGAAAGGATTGCTGCGCTGTCCCTGGTCCGAGTCCAGATAGCCGCCCACCATGAACGCGACGCCGTCGCCGAGCGCCTTGATGGGACCTGAATAGTAAAAGTCGGCGCGCTGCTCCCCATAGGTCGCGGCCATTAGCTTAGCGATGCCTTCGCCCTCGTCGAAGTTCAGGGGCCGGGAGATGAAATTCACCGACATGCCCGCGCCGTTCGGCCCCAGGATGGCGGAACTGCCGCCTTGCAGCGCTTCAACGTGATCGATGGTGATGTCGTTCTGGAAATACTCATCGTCGCCGCCGCCGCCGTAGAGAATCGGCATGCCGTCTTCCTGCAGCATGATGAAGGTCTGACCGCCGCCGGGCAGCCCGCGTACCGAATAATTGTTCGAGACCGGACCGGCGGTGCTCTCCACGAAAACGCCTGGAATCAGCTGCAGCACGTCCGCGGTGCTGCGCGGCGCTTTCTGTTCGATCTGAGTCGCATCGATGGGTGTCACATCGACGGAGGAATTGAGCACGGTTCGCTGCGAAGTCACGCCGGTGACGACAATGGTATCCAAGCCCGTCTCTTGGTGCGCAGGGGCGGCCGGAGACTGTCCCGTGCCTTGATCGGCAGCGCCTCCTTGCGGAGTCGCATTTTGCGCACCGGTGTTCTGCGCACCGGTATCTTGCGCAGATGCATCTTGCGTACGGGCGCTGGCTGCCGCAGTCGAGCTGCCCGCCGTGGACTGAGCAGACACCGGCGCAGTGGCAGTCAGTGATAGCGCCGCCAAAATACTCAGGCGCAATGTGTCGTTACTTGTTCCTTTCACCGACTCCCCCACGAAGCCTTCGAAATTAATGGCAACGCCGATTCCCGCCTGCAGGAAAACAATCAACAATCAATGATTGATGGCGCTTGCGGCTCCCCCGCTCATTACATAATTATTTATTGGGGGCGACGGTATCAGTCCGTACGCGCCGAAATTTTTGTAGGATCATCGCACCCCGGCTGTAGGCCGGCCGAAATAAATCCACTACGCGAACGATCCTTCGAGCCTACTCCGGCAGTACGACGCCTGAACCGCCCATTTCTTTCGGAAAATCCTTCAGCTTCGGCAAGCCATCCTTGACCCTCAGCACGGTATCTTGGTAATTCACATGCATGGCGGGCTGAAACTTCAGCTCCGGAATCATCGCCGCGTACACATCGGTGAGTTTCAGCGGAGGATGCTCTGAGAATAGGTGACCTCCGCAAGTCTTACACCACTTTCGGAAGCTCACGGGTGTCTTGTTGTACGTCCCGATATTATCCGCGCCCTTGGTTACCGTGACCGCGCTGGGCTGCCAAAGGCTGAATGCATTGACCGGGCCCGCGGACCAATGGCGGCATGATTCGCAATGGCAGTAACCCATCGCAACAGGTTCGCCGCTCACGGAGAATTCGACTGCGCCGCAGAAACAACGCGCTTTGTAATCAGCCATAGGCCACCTCCATCAAACAGAAGTCCGTTGCGATGCCACCTGCTCAGGTGGATGTCGTCCGATGTTCGGCGCGCGCCGGCCATAAGTCAATCGGCGGAGGCAAGAGTCCCGGCCCTCGGTATTCTTCGGTATGATGCCCGGCGTTATCGCAGCCTGCTCGCCCGGACGAAACCTTCGAGGACCCGAGATTGGACCCGCTGAAACGCTTTGCAGGATTGCTCGATGACCTCAAGCAACGATCGGTATACCGCAGTCTGCGTGCGACGACGGGCACCGATTTTACATCGAACGACTATCTGGCCCTTGCCGACAGCAGCCGCATGCGCGAGGTGCTCATCGATGCGCTGAAGCGCGGCGTGCCGAGCGGGTCCGGTGGTTCGAGGCTTCTGCGGGGCAACCATCCCGAACATGAGCGGCTCGAAGAAGAAGCGGCGCGCTTCTTCGGAACGAAGCGAGCGCTTCTGTTCGGCTCAGGCTATGCCGCGAATACGGCCCTGCTGTCGACCCTGCCGCAGCGCGGCGATTTGGTGGTTTACGATCAGTACGTTCATGCGAGTTCGCACGACGGAATGAAGCTTGGGCGAGCGAGTGTCGCCTCCTTCGCGCATAACGATGTTGACTCCGCCGACGATGCCATCCGAGCATGGCGCCAGGGGGGCGGCACGGGGACGCCCTGGATCGTGATCGAAAGCCTGTATTCGATGGAAGGAGACCGCGCCCCCCTCGCGGAACTCAAAACCCTGGCAGAGCGCTGCGGCGCCTTCCTCATCATCGATGAGGCACATGCAACCGGCGTATTCGGCCCCGATGGGCGAGGCCTGGCGGCCGAACTCGAAGGAAGCGACCGTGTCCTCGTACTGCACACGGGGGGCAAAGCCTTGGGAGTCAGCGGCGCGATCGTCACGGGACCGTCCGTTCTCTGCGACTTCCTCATCAACCGCGGCCGCCCGTTCATCTTTGCAACCGCGCCGCCACCGCTCGTCGCCACTGCACTGTGCGAGTCCTTGGCCATTCTTCGCGAGGAGCCGGAACGTCGAACCCGCCTGGCTTCTCTGGCCGCTCATGCACGGCAAGCCATCAGGAAGCAGCTCGACTTGCCGACCCCTCACTCGCAAATCCTGCCCGTCATCATCGGTGAGAGCGATCCGGCCATCCGAATTGCAGAGATGATTCAGGCGGCAGGTTTCGACGTACGTGCAATCCGCCCACCGACGGTTCCTGCGGGCACCGCGCGTCTGCGCATCTCGATAACCCTGCACCTGGACGAGTCGTTGATCGATGCACTGGTATGTGCCATGCGCGAAGCCATGTTCGCCATGACAACTAGTAGATCGGCACGGTGATGTTGACCCGTCACACGTCACACGGCCTGGGGGGGCTCAGAGGCTGGACGCCAACGTAAAGGCAGCAGTTGGCGTCCAGCCTCTGAGCCCCCCCAGGCTGTGCGCATTGGGCCGAGGTACAGCACCGCGCAGGAGGTGAATCACCGCATGGGTGGCAGATTCGGTGCCCTCACGTTTTCACGACACTCAGCCGAATTTCATTTTTGCCGCGGCCGCTCGTGCGGAAACCCTGCGGAAAGCGGCCATTCGCCGCTTGCTGAAGGATTTCTGGTTGAATCGACAAATACCACGACAAATCATCGTGGGAGCGTGCGACGAAGAACATCACCCGGCCGCTCAACTGATCGGACATGCGTACCATCCAGGGACGAACAGGGCTGCAATTGTGCGGGGCGGATCTCACAGTCTCTGTCGGGAGCGGGCCCTACCGATTGTAGGAGGACGCTGGCTTCGCCTCATGCCGCCGGCGCTCCTGGGGGGCTGGCGAAGTCGGCATAGACCGGGTAATGAGATAAGATCCCGCCTACGCCCGCCGGTAACGCGTGAGAGATGCCATGACCCCCTTCGACATGACCCCACCCAATGAGAACGAGCGCCGCGAAATAATTGCCGGATTGAGCGACCAGGAACGGCACGTGCTGCTGCAGCATGGCACCGAAGCTGCCTTCTGCGGCGTGTTCCTTGACAACAAAAAGGATGGCATTTATACCTGCCGCTTCTGCGGCCTACCGCTGTTTCGCTCCAGCGCGAAATTCGATTCGGGTACGGGTTGGCCGAGCTTCTTCGAGCCCTACCACGAATCCCACATCCGGCGCATCCGGGACACCAGCCACGGCATGATCCGCGTGGAGGAAGTGTGCGCGCGCTGCGGCAGCCACCTCGGCCATGTGTTCCCCGACGGCCCGCCTCCGACCGGAGAGCGGCATTGTTTGAATTCGGTTTCGCTGGCCTTTACCGAGAAAGGCCAGCCGCTGCCCGATGTGCTAAAACGCGGGGAATCCGCGCCGGTTCGGTGAGACAAGGGCCCGCACATGTCAGACCAACAAAACCAGTGGGTATCCCTTGGTTCCGGCAATCTTACGGCGCAGGTCAATCCTCTTGGCGCTCAACTGTCCGCTCTACGGGATAGGAGCGGGCGGGATCTATTGTGGGCCGGTGATCCCGCGGTCTGGACTGGGCGGGCTCCGCTGCTTTTCCCCATCGTTGGCATGCTGGCCGGCGGCTGTTATCGCCTGGGCTCGAAAGTCCATCAGCTGCCGCGGCATGGATTCGCGCGCGGCAAGCTTTTCGAAGTCACCGAGGCGACTTCCGCCACCGCGGCCTTCCGGTTGACCGCGGATGAGGCCACTCTTCAGGTGTATCCCTTTCATTTCGAATTGGATGTCCGTTTTGCGCTCGAGGGCCCGACGCTTTCGATAACGACGTACATCCGGAATGTGGGCGACGAAGAGATGCCCGCGAGCTTCGGCTATCACCCCGCGTTTCGCTGGCCGCTGCCCTACGGGCGGGAACGGTCATCTCATTTCATCGAGTTCGCCTGCGATGAGCCTGCCCCGATCCGGCGCCTCAACACCGACGGATTGCTGACAATGGAGCGTCATCCAACGCCCATCTCTGATCGGCGCCTGGCGCTCGCGGATGCACTTTTTCGGGACGACGTCATCATCTTCGATGCAATCCGCAGCAGTTCCGTAACCTACGGCGCCGACGGCGGACCCCGGCTGCGGATCAGTTATCCCGACACGCCCTATCTTGGCGTCTGGACGAAGCCGGCGGCCAATTTCATCTGTATAGAGCCCTGGCATGGGTTGTCGGACCTCGCGGGATTCTCCGGTGATTTCACGGCGAAGACAGGCGTGTTCATGGTGGCCCCGGGCGCCTGCATGCCGATCACGGTGGCAATCGCTCTACAGGAGGCTTAGCGCAGCGCACGCTGAACGGCCATTGACGGCGACAAGCCGATTCGCCAAGCAGCCGGATAAGTGAGTAGGATAGCGAATGTCATCGATTAAGGAGAGATTTGGAATGCGCTTCGCCGAACTCACGCCGGGTGTAGTTGTTCGTAGCGCACCGCGCATCGTTACCGCAAAGGAAATCCTGGAATTCGCCAAGCGGTACGATCCGCAATGGTTTCACACCGATGAAAAGCGCGCGCAACTCGGCCGCTGGAAGGGACTGATTGCCAGCGGCTGGCACTCATGCGCCATTGCAATGGAGCTGATGGTGCGGAATGTTTTGCTGGATTCGGAATCGTTCGGCTCGCCGGGGATCGACTCGATAAAATGGCTCGAGCCTGTCCGCCCCGACGATGCGGTCTCGTTGCATTTCGAGGTGCTTCGCTCGAGCAAGTCGCCGTCGGGCCGGACGGGGATATTGCTGTCGAGGTCGGAACTCTGGAACCAGAGGGAACGTCAGGTGCTGACGCTCCAGGGCACGACGTTATTCGACGTAACCGAGCGTCGCTCCAACACCTCATAGACTCGAGCCGGGTCGAGAGGACTTATGCGGCTACTAGTAATCGAGGACGAGCGCAAGACCGCAGAGTACGTGAAGCGGGGGCTCGAGGAATCCGGCTATACGGTCGATGTCGCAAACAATGGCGTGGACGGGCTACATCTTGCGATGGAAAACGACTACGAACTGATTGTGCTCGACGTAATGCTGCCGCGCCTGGACGGCTGGGGCGTCGTCAAACAATTGCGCAACAGCAAAGAAACCCCGGTGCTATTCCTCACCGCACGTGATGACATCGACGATCGCGTCAAGGGCTTGGAACTCGGCGGCGACGACTACTTGCTCAAGCCGTTTGCATTCGTCGAATTGCTGGCGCGCATCCGCACCTTGCTGCGGCGCGGACCCGTACGCGACGTCGAGCATTTGAGCCTCGGCGACCTGGAGATCGATGCGATTCGCCGACGCGTAAGGCGCGCAGGTCAACGCATCGAATTGACCCCACGGGAATTTGCGTTATTGTACTTGCTCGCCACGCGCCGCGGCGAAGTATTGAGTCGAACGCAGATTGCCTCTCATGTTTGGGACATGAATTTCGACAGCGACACCAACGTGGTGGACGTTGCAATACGCCGGTTACGCGCGAAAATCGACGACGCGCATACGCTCAAGCTCATTCACACGGTGCGCGGTATGGGCTATGTGTTGGATATCGACGAACCTGACTGATGCACCTGTCACTGAGCGCGCGCCTCGCGCTGATATTTTCGCTGATCACCGTTCTGAGCCTCTCCCTGGCGGGTGTGGTCCTTTTCAACGCGCTGACACATCAGCTTCTTGGACAAAGTGACCTGGCCCTCCAATTGAAGGTCCGGCATCTATGCCAACTGGCCGGGGAACTCGATTCCACCCTGGCCATCCGCGACCACCAGGAACGCCTGGTCGCCCTTGCGCTCGGTGATCCGGAACTGGCACTGCGTATCGAGACGACCGAAGGCACCGTGTTGATCGACCACGACCCTTCACATATCGGGATGATTGCGTTGCCGGCGGCACCGGCGTGCGAGCGCGCGGCCAGCGGTCCGGTTCAACACTGGAGTGCCGCCGGCACCGTCCCCGTAAGCGGTGTGGCGAGCATGGCCAAGCTGCGCGACGGCTCCGGATTGAAAGTCGGTGTCGCGCGCTCGATGAGCGACCAGGCTCAACTGCTGAACAGTTATCGCAATATCATCTTCGCAACCGTCGCCTCGACCACTTTGATTGCCGTGGTTCTTTGCTACTTGTTTGTCAGGCGTGCGCTCGTACCGTTGCGCGCGATTGCCGCGAGCGCGCAATCGATCACCGCCGAGCGGCTCGACTCGCGCATCGACGTCAGCTCTGCTCCGCTCGAGTTGCATGATCTTGCGCAGACGCTCAATGCGATGCTGCAGCGCCTGCAACAGGGGTTCGACCGTCTCTGGCAATTCACCGTCGATCTTGCGCATGATTTGCGTACGCCGATCGGCAATATGCGTGGGGCGTCCGAAGTTGCGCTGGCACGCACGCGCTCGGCGACTGATTACCGGGCCTTGCTCGCGTCGAATATCGAGGAGTGCGATCGCGTCACCCGGATGATTGAAAACGTGCTGTTCCTGGCGCGTGCCGAGAGCCCGCAATTTGCGCTGCACCGCTCGCAGTTCGATGCCGGCGAGGAACTGCAGCGCATCGCCGAGTACTTCGACGGGATTTCGGCGGAAAGCGGCGTCCAAGTGCAGGTATCCGGGCACGCACAAATTTACGCGGACCGCGAGTTGTTCCGCCGTGCCGTCAGCAATCTCTTTGCCAATGCCTTGCGCTACACGCCCAGGGACGAAACCATCTGCATGGTCGCCGCGGAATCCACGCTAGGCGCGTCAATACGCGTTCAGAATCCCGGTGAGGGTATCGCAGCCGCCGACCTTGGCAAGGTGTTCGATCGATTCTACCGAGGCGATGAGGCACGCAGCAATTCAGGCACGTCGAATGGGCTGGGATTGGCGATCGTGAAGACAATCGTGGAAATTCACGGCGGTACGGCGCTCGCCCGGAGTGAAGTTGGAACCACGGCCTTCGAACTTCACTTTCCGGCGTTTCGCGACGGCACGGCCGCCGGCTCAATCTGATCGCTACCTAGTTTTATACGCACGCGTCGAGATCGTCGCGCGCGGCGGGCTTCATCACTGAGCGGCCCGTCTCATCACCAATGTCAGTGGCGCTCACTTAGCGCTCAGCGCCGTTGTGCGCCCTGCTGCGCCGAACTCTCCCGCTCTCGACCCGTCGAGGGCTGCCGCCCGGAAGTTCATTTCAAAAATGTAATCGGGCGGACCACGTTACGTAAGTGCGCGACTCCTAAGATTTTTTGCATCGCAGAAATGCAATCTCGACTGGCGAAAGAGGGCAACGACATGACTGATCAAATGCGACGCAATTTCCTGGTCGGTGCAGCAGCATCGGCGGCCGCGCTGGGCGTGACAGCCGCGGGCGCGGCCACGTTCGGCAACCCGGACTCTCCTCCGGAAGGCAGAATCAACGCGAAGGGCCCGACCGCCCTGAGCGAACCGGGCCCGCAAAATCCCGTGCTCGCGAGCCAGTTCCCTTCGTTTCAGGATCCGCCCGCCACCGACATCAACGGAATGCCGTTGTTTTGGGCGTCCTTCAACAATGCGCACAAACGTTATCAAAGTGGCGGTTGGGCGCGCGAAGTCACCCAGGCCGATTTCGCAATCTCGGAAGATATCGCGGGCGTCAATATGCGCCTGGGGGCGAACGGCATTCGCGAACTGCACTGGCACCAGCAAGCCGAGTGGGCCATCATGACGGACGGCAACTGTCGGATTACGGTATTGGACGAACTGGGACGCCCCCAGGTGGCCGACGTGAAGACCGGCGACCTGTGGTATTTCCCGCCCGGCCTGCCCCACTCGCTGCAAGGACTGGGACCTGACGGTGCCGAATTCGTGCTCGCGTTCGATAACGGGCGGGCCACCGAATTCAACACGTTGATGCTCACCGACTGGATCGCACACACACCGCCGGATGTTCTCGCGGCGAGCTTCGGCGTACCCGCCGAAGTGTTCAAGAACATTCCGCTGGAGAATCTGTGGATCTTCCAAGGAGAAGACCCGGGCCCGCTGGCGGCCGCGCAGCGCGCCGTACAGTCCCCCGCGGGCGCGCCGAAGCATCCGTTCATCTTCTCTCTGAGCGATCTGGCGCCCGCCAAAAAGACCAAGGGCGGCATGGTGCAAATTGCCGACAGCAGCAACTTCTTCGTGTCCAAGACGGTCGCTGCTGCACTGGTCACGGTCAAGCCGGGCGGCGTCCGGGAATTGCACTGGCACCCGAACGCGGACGAGTGGCAGTACTACATCAAGGGCCAAGCCCGCATGACCGTGTTCGATACGGGCCCGAAGGCGCAAACCGCGGACTTCCGCCCTGGTGATGTCGGCTATGTGAAGAAGAGCCTCGGCCACTACGTACAAAACACGGGCAACACCGACTTGGTGTTCCTGGAGCTGTTCAAGTCCGATCACTATGCCGAAGTCTCGCTGTCTGACTGGCTGGCGCACACCCCGCCGCAACTGGTGAAACAACACCTGAACATCGATCCGGAAGTGCTCGCGCAGTTTCCCAAGGTTCGCCCGGACGTGATGCCGCTGTGAACGGGATGCCGATTGCCTGCAGCGCCGGACGGCGAGCGACTTGAGCATGGACGCTCTTTTGCAACGGCCTCGAGCAGGCCTGGTACCGTTTTCCGGTGCAACCAAACAAACGCAGTTCGATGCACGCGACGTGCTGGACCGCGGCCGCACGGGATTACGCGCCCTGGTGCCGTTCGCCGGCCCCGCCATCGTCGCCTCGGTCAGCTATATGGACCCGGGCAATTTCGCGACGAACATCCAGGCCGGCTCGACCTATGGATACCAACTGCTCTGGGTCGTGGTCATCGCAAACGTCGTGTCCATGCTGTTCCAGTCGATGTCGGCAAAGCTCGGCATCGTCACCGGCCGGAATCTCGCGCAACTGTGCCGGCAGGAATTCTCCCCTTCGACCGTCACCGCCATGTGGATCGCGTCTGAGGTTGCCGCGATTGCCACCGATCTTGCCGAGTTCCTCGGTGGCGCGCTGGGAATCTCGCTGCTGTTTCACGTATCCCTGCTATGGGGGATGAGCCTCACGGGAGTGGTGACCTTCGCGCTCCTGTCGCTCGAGAAGAACGGCTTTCGTCCGCTCGAGCTCGTGATAGCGGTTCTGGTCGGCATCATCGGTCTCAGCTATCTGTGCGAGCTCTTCATCGCGCCGCCGGATTGGCAGGCCGCGATCTTCCATTCGGTCGTCCCGCAATTGCAGGATCGCCCGGCCGTCACGCTCGCCGTCGGGATCATCGGCGCGACTCTCATGCCGCATACGCTCTATCTGCATTCCAGCCTGACCCAGAGCAGGACGCCCGCACGCAACGACCGCGAACGGCACAGGCTGGTGCGGTTTTCAAACCAAGAGGTGGTGATCGCCCTGGGATTTGCCGGCCTCGTCAATCTGGCCATGGTGATGATGTCGGCGTCCGCATTCGGTAAATCGGCAGCGGGGATTACGGATATCGGCACGGCATATCACACCTTGATTCCGGCACTCGGCATCGGCGCAGCGGGCGTGTTTCTCGTCTCATTGATGGCATCCGGCATTTCCAGTTCAGTGGTCGGCACGATGGCGGGCCAGGTGATCATGCAGGGTTTCACAGGCCGCAGCATCCCAGTATGGGTACGACGCCTGATCACGATGGTGCCAGCCTTCGGCATGGCACTCTGCTTCAACGCAACCACCGTCATGATCCTGAGCCAGGTCGTGCTGAGCTTCGTTCTGCCGCTGCCGATGATTGCGTTGGTCGTACTGTCATCGCGCAAATCCGTGATGGGGAGTTTCGCCGCGAGCAGGCGGGTCACGATCGCCGCGGTGGCGGCGACCGCCGTCATCGTGTTGCTGAATATCGTACTCATCGAACAGATGCTGTCGTGAGGCAGCCTCGCCGGCGTGGCGTTTCTCGCAGAGACCGCAGCGAAAGTGTAAGTCGAGCGATCGTTGGTTTTTTTTTCAACTGGAGGATATGAATATGAGTCTATTTAAATCGAGTGTGACGGCAGCGGGGGATCAAATGACGGTGTCATCGGGTCCCTCGCCGAAATGTCCGAAACGGCTTAGCGCGTTGTTTTTCGCCCTCATCCTGGCGAGTGCTCTTCCCGTACGCCCGACTTACGCCAATTGTGGATTTGCGGGCTGTCCCGGCGACTCGGCAATCACGGCCGACGTGCAGGCATCGTTCGATCAGCATCCTATCTTGAATCTGCTGCACGTGAAGACATTGAACGGCGTGGTGTATCTATCCGGCACGGTCAGCAGCGGCTTGCACAGCGAGATTGCCGAGTCGGTCGCGCACCACGTGAACGGCGTAACGCGGGTCGTGAACTCGATCAGCGTCAGTCATTGACGGACACCGTTGCGGGGGACCTGCACTTCATACATGACCCCGTCCCCTCTTTAACCTTTCCTTTTTTACCCTTCACCCTCTTCAATTAGGAAATCTCGATGCAAGCGACCAGATCACTCATCATCGGCGCAGGCTTGGGCGCGCTGATCAATATGGCGGCAATCGGCGCGGCTGTCGCGCAACAATCGGCGGATGCCACGCCCCCGGTAAAACCGCCCAAACCGAAGTCAGCCAGGCCGTCGAGCGACTCGTCGAAAGCAACGGCCAAGGAACTGCAGGCTCTTCATGATCAAGTGGATGCTCTGCAACGCCGTCTGGATGTGCAGACCGCGGCCCAACAACAGACGCAAGCCATGGCCGATCAGGCGGTCGCGCAAGCGGCTGCCGCAAAAGCGCAGGCGGCGACCGCAACCGCCGCTGTTGAGGAGATTCCGGCCGAAGTAAACACAGAAGTCAAGACAGTCGCCGATGCGGCCAAGCCGAAGACCGACAAGATTTATTATAAAGGCGTGACCCTGACGTTGGGAGGATTCGGCGCGCTCGAGAGCGTTTACCGCACGCGGAACGAAACGGCCGACATGGCCTCGAGCTTCAGCGCAATTCCCTTCAACAACAATTCCGTCGGACAGACGAGCGAGTTCCGCTTCAGCGCCCGTCAGAGTCGATTCACGGCATTGGCGGAGGGTGATCCGACGGCGGACATCCACCTGGGATTCTACGGCGAGTTCGACTTCCTCGGAGCCGCCCAGACCGCAAACTCGAACGAAACCAATTCTTATACGCCGCGCGTCCGGGTCCTATACAACCAAGTGGATTGGAACGGCATAGGACTGCACCTGCTGGCCGGCCAGAACTGGTCCCTCATCACCATGCAGGGCAAAGGCATTACGCCACGCGCAGAGGACATTCCGTTGACTATCGATGCGCAGTACGTACCGGGGTTCTCGTTCACTCGTCAACCGCAAATACGCCTGACGGAAGAATTCGACGACACATTTTGGTTGGCCGTCTCGCTCGAGAATCCGCAAACGACGTTCTACACCGGCGCGAACGCGCTGCCCGCGAGCCTGCAGCTGACCTATAACGCGCCTGGCGGATCCGGGTTCGATTCTGCCAATACCTTGTCGCTCAACCACATCCCGGATGTCGTCGCAAAAGCGGTGTATGAACCGACCGTTGCAGACCGGACCGTGCATCTCGAGGTGTTCGGCTTATACCGAAGCTTTTATGAGCGTCTCGATCAAGCGAATCAAAACGTCAACGGTGGCGGCGTCGGCGCCGGGCTCACCGTGCCCGTGGTGCCTGGGTTCGTCGACTTTCAATTGTCCGGCATGGGCGGCAAGGGTATCGGCCGTTACGGTGCGGCTCAGCTCACCGATGTGACATTCGATGCAGCCGGAGCCATCAAGCCGATCAGCGAAATCCAAGCGTTGGCCGGCTTGATCGTGCACGCCTCACCCAAGCTGGATGTTTACGCTTATGCGGGCGAGGAAAAGGAAAGCGCCCAGGCCTACTATCTGACCTCAGCCAACGGCACCGTGACTGGCTACGGATATGGAAATCCACTCTACGTCAACTCTGGGTGCGACTACGAAGGGGCCCCCGGAGCGTGCGTGGGCAACACCCGGGTTGTGGAGCAAGGAACCGCCGGTTTCTGGTGCAGGCCGTTCAGCGGTTCGTTCGGGCGGTACCAGATCGGCTTGCAGTACTCTTACACCGAGCGCAAAGCCTTCAGCGGCATCGGCGGCGCCCCGGTCGCAGACGACAGCATGGTGTTCGCGAGCTTTCGCTACTATCCGTTCTGAGCCGTTGGCCGGTAACTGTTCCCTGTTGCCGGCCAGCGGCTCAGCCCCTCGGCCGAATACCGTCAACCGCTCAACATCATGGTGCAGGCTCAGTTGATACGTAGTTGATATTTCGCGCAGGTCTCTTTCGCGACATAACTGTCAGGGAACGGCGGCTCGTTGCATTTTTGGCGCGTGGCGTCGTCCAACGTCGGAAACTCATTATGCAGAACGAGTCGCGTCCAGGCACTCACCTCCTCGTGGCGGCAACCGGCCGCGACGCTGGGCTGGTTCGCCGCACCGGCGGTCGCGGTATTGCAATAGGTAGCGATATGATCGGCCGCACCTGGATCGGCCACCTTCACATCCAATAGATCGTTGGGAATGGCGGTGCCCGCCGAATCCGGCGTCTTGACCGGCGCGGGAGGCGCGGGGGACGCGGGAGGCGCGGGAGGCGCGGGAGGCGCGGGAGGCGCGGGGGAGACATTCGTCGCCGCAACGCTTGGAGCGCTTTTTTGCGTTTCAGCGACCGGTGCCTGGGGAATAGCAGGCTGTGCGGCAGCGGCATGGCCGGGAATGGCTGCGGCTGCGGAGGTTGGCGCCGCCTCCTCCAGCTCACTCTCCTCCAGCTCACTGCTCACATCCGGTGCAGCGGGAATACTCATCACCACGACGCCGGGGCTCGATTTATGCCGCGTGGTTGCGGTCTCCGTCGCTCTGCGGGACGCCGCACTCGGTGCAACGCAGTCATATCTCCACAGATGCGCCGCAGGCATGTCCGGCAATGACGACATGGAAGAGCTGAGATGACAGCCTTGGGGAGGAATGCTGTCGCGCGCAGTCGCTGCGCAGTTCTTGGACACGACATGGTCGCGCTTCAGATCCGTATTCAACTGGGCTGAAATGCCGTCGCTGCGTGCCAGGCATGCGGCCTTGGACATCGGGCCGACGATGTACACGGGCGCAATACCTTTCTCGTCTGAAAAGAACACCGCGAGATACGCTTGTTTGGAAGTTGCATCCACCAGCACAACAGCGCAGCCGCTGCCCTGCGGGGTCGCGGCTGTGGCCTGCATCTTGTCGCATTGGATATCAACCGCTTCTCCCTTCGCCAGATCGGCGGCAGCCGATTTCTGATCATCGTTCAACATCATCGCGACGCTTTGGCCGTCACTTGCCCAAAGCTTCACGATGGGATGGCCGAGGGCGTCCTCGTCGATTTCGGCGACACTGCCGGTGACCCGCACCCTGCTGTTGCCGATCCTGTTCTGAGTGGCCACCGCATTCGTGCCATAGTCCTGATAGAGTTGCTCCGCCGTCGTTTGATATACCGCGCCAAGGACAGCGCCGGTTTCGCGGGATGATTGATCCGTGGCCACGGACCGCTCCGTCGACGAATCGACGGCGGGAAAGTGCTCGGCGGCGTGATTGAACCCTGCGACCGTCCCGGCGGCCCGGTTGGGCATGCGGATCAACAAAAGCATCGCTGCGATCAGGGCAAGCGCCGCGGAGGTAATCAAAAAACCGTAGATGACCCGCTTAGCCCGCCCCCTGGGCTTGACCACAACCGCAATCGGCGCGCCGCAATTGGGGCAGCTCGCCGCCTTGTCGGAGACCTGATGGCCGCACTCCTTGCACGCGATGATGGCCATTTGTTTCCTTATCTCAGAAGCGAAGTCCCACTGTGATCGGTACGAACTGCATGTCGCCGCTGTTCTGCAGAAAGTGCTGGAACCGCGCCTCCATGAAGAAAGAAGCGTGGTCCGCGACCGCGACTTCCCACCCGAGACCCGCATTCCAGGATTTGAGCCAGGGGCTGGTGGTGTCATCCACCGCCGTCAAGGCCGGGAAATAGCCGGGCCCGCAGTAGAAATAGCCGCACACAGTGCCCTTTTCGATCGATATCTGCCGCAATCGAGTTTGCTCGCGGTACCAGCCGAAACCGCCGAACAGATACAACTTCTGGCGCGACGATCGATGCGCCAAATCCAGCTGCAGGTCGGCATCGCCCCCGTAGAGGTGCGCGTGTCCATTCGTGTATTGCGTACCGTTCGTATTGAGCAGCGGGCCCGCGGCGTCGAACGAACTGTAGCTTCCGTCCACGCGTATGCCCACCGGCAGGTTCGAGGTCGGGAACCAGGCGAATCCCAACCCGACATTCGAGCCGTTGTTGAAAGCCTCTTTCGTGTTTCCGGTCGCAACAGTGTAGCCGCCATCGATCTGTGCCTGAAACGGGTGATACTTGAGTTCAGGCTGTACCGGGGAATAATTCACCACACGCGGCGGCGCCGCGTAAGCGCTGGGCGCCGGAGACGGCGGCACAGCGTAGACCGAGGTCGGCGGAGCGGCATAGACCGGCGGCGAAGGCGGCGGAGCGGCATATTGCACGCCGTAGCCGCGCCCTTCGAGACAGGCGGCGATTGCGCGGCGGTACTCTGAGCGGCGCGATGCCTCCAGATTCGGCGAAACCCCGCCGTTCGGCAGAGTGGGATCGAAGCCCGTCTGATTCTTCGCCCAGCTGTGGCACGCGTAACGGTCGGCCGCTTGCTGCTGCTGACTTTGGCCGTTCTTCGGGGATATGGACATGCCGCCCGGCGCCGCAATGGGCGCCTGGCCTTGCTGAGTTGGGGATTGCGCGATTGCAGGAGCCGACACTGCAAGGAAGAGCGCAACGGGCAGCGCAGTGAGAGACTCGCGCTCGCTCGCCAACGCCAGTATCGGCTTACGGACTCGCGCAGATAAAAATTGGCACGCTACAATCCACCTCATGGCACAACTCCCAACGTCATAGCACACACCGGATCCAGCACATTCAATCTGCGTTCGGTCGGCCACAGTCAACGAACTTGTCCGAGTCGCGAGCGTGGTCGAATTTTAACCACACTTCGCGGAGAATTAGTAGAGACATTCGGAGTTTGAAACCAGACGGTGGACGAATCAAGTCGAGTTTTGCGAAGGAATTTCAGGATGATTACGCGACGCGCCAATTGTGGGCGGTCACAGCGCGCTGAGGAACTCGGGTGGTTGCTTAACAGCCACAATTGTTCGGTTTTTCCACCTTCGCGAAAATTTCTTGCCAATCTCATGTAATATTTCGCCCCATGAAAAAGTCAGCAATTTCCTACGTCGGTGTCCTTCTATTCAGCCTCGGCTGCAACGCTTACGCGCACCCGCCCAAGACGCATCGGCTCGAGGCCACGCCTGCGACGGTGGCCTATGGGTACTATTGGTCGGATGCGCGTCCGGTGCTGCGCATCGATTCGGGCGACATCATCGATGTCGATACCTTGCTGACCAATACGCCGGCGGGCCTCGCGAAAGCCGGGGTTCCCGACGATAAGATTCAGGCCTCCTTGAAGACCATCGTCGCCGAGGTGACGGGCGATCGTCGCGGACCGGGCGGTCATATCCTGACCGGCCCCGTGTACGTCGAAGGTGCGGAGCCCGGCGACGTGCTGGAAGTGAAAATTCTCTCGATCGATCTGCCGATCGACTACGGTTACAACGGTTGCAGCGGATACCTGCCCGAGAATTGCGAGACGGGCCTGCCCTCCAAAATCATCACCCTCGATCGTCAAAAGATGACCGCGGAGTTCTTACCCGGCATCGTGATTCCGCTCAAACCCTTCTACGGCAGCATCGGCATCGCACCCGCACCGGAATTGGGCCGCGTCAGCAGCAACCCACCGGGGCGGCATGCCGGCAACCTGGACAATCGCGAACTGATTGCCGGAAGCACGCTCTATATCCCCGTGTTCGCTCCTGGCGCACTATTCGAAATAGGCGATGGCCATGCAGCGCAGGGAGACGGCGAGGTGGATCAAACCGCCATCGAGACCTCCTTGCGCGGCCGCCTGCAGCTGACTGTGCGCAAGGACATGAAGCTGAACTGGCCGCGCGCAGAGACTCCCACCGACTACATCAGCATGGCGACCGATCCCGATCTGGTGGTCGCCACCAAGACTGCCATCCAAGAGATGGTGGATTTCTTAGTGTCGGAGAAGAAGCTCACCCGCCATCAGGCCTATCAGCTGGTGAGCATTGCGGGGAATGTGGCGGTAACGCAGCTTGTGGACAAACCCAACCTCGGCGTCCACGTCAGGCTGCCGAAGAGCATTTTCGTCACGCCGCCGAAGCGCCACTGATCAAGCAGCTCCAGTCGTCAATCGGGCTGTGGCGCAGGCCCGATGTAGTTGGCCGCAGGCCTGACGATGCGATTGTCCTTGCGCTGTTCCACGAGGTGGGCCGACCAACCGAAGATACGAGCGATCGCAAAGGTGGCGGTGAAAAACTCCTTGGGCAATCCCAACGCCAGATATACGACGCCTTTGTAGAACTCCAAATTGGCGCGCAGCGAGCGCTTCTTATGCGCCGTTTGCGCGACGAAGGCTTCATCGACGGCCTTCAAGACCTCGATGAGATGCTTCTCGATGGGCTGCGATGCGATGTCCGCGGCCAGCACTTTGACGATTTTCGAGCGCGGATCGACCACGCGATATTCTCGATGACCCATGCCCATCACCAGCCGCCCGTTGGCCAAAGATTGCGCGACGAAATCGGCGGCCTTGCCGGGATCGCCGACTTCCTGCGCCATCTCGAGCGCCCCCTGATCGGCGGCCCCATGCAGCGGACCGTAGAGTGAGCCCATCGCCGCCGCCAAGGCGGACGCGGGAGGGGACAGCGTGGAGGTCACGACACGGGCGGTGAAGGTGCTCGCGTTGAAGCTGTGATCGATCTGCAAGATTTGCGTTTGTTCGAAGATGCTCACGGCCTTATCGCTGGGCTTGCGGTTGTGCAGCAGCGTCAGGAACCGTTCGCCATAGCGGCGGGTTTCGGGATACGGCGCCGGCGCTCTTCCGGCGCGCAGCGCGACGAGCATGGCGTGCGCGGTGGGCAGTCTCGCAGCAACGATCAGCGCCTCCTGCTCCGCATCCGTCCGTCCTGCTTTGCTCGCCGGCGCTTCCAATGCCATCAAGGGCATGAGGGCCTGCAACGTGGCCATGGGATGCCCGCCGAGACTTGCCAGCTGCGTCAGCGCCGTCACCAGTCCCGCCGGCAGCCGGCCGGCGTCCCAGAGAAACTCCTCGAACTCCGCCAGCTGCGCATCAAGCGGCAGATCGCCGAAAACAACCAGGTACGCGACCGCTGAGAAAGGGATCTTGACCAGTTTTTCTATCGGGTGTCCGCGGTAATACAGCCGCCCGGCCTCGCCGTCGACCAAGGATATCGAAGTGCTGTCCACCACCACGCCTTCCAGGCCTTTTTTGATATCAACCACCGCATTCATAGCCGCCTCCTACAATTTGGCGACCAGTTAAAACCTGTAACGGCCCGAAGACCAGATAGCACAACTGATAGAGGTATCAGCCGGACGGATAACGGTAAGGGCGGGTTAACCACGCCCTGGTCGGTTATCCTTCACGAATGCAGATCGAACGTAACGAATTGCGGTGCTTCCACGCGGTGATCGAGGCAGGCGGTTTCAGTCGCGCCGCGGAGCGACTGGATCTTTCGCAATCGGCGGTCAGCCAGACCATTGCGAATTTGGAACACCGCTTGGGGACCACGCTGCTGCGTCGAGGCAATCCGCCGCAGCCCACTGAAGCTGGGATCCGGCTGCTGCGTTTTGCGGAAACCACGTTGAACGAGGAACGCGAAGCGCTGGCGGATATCGGTCAAATCAAATCGGGTGCTTTATCGACCTTGTCGCTGGCGCTGTCACCGTCCGCCAACTCGCGCATGGGCGTCGCGCTCCTCAAGGAATTCTGCGAACGCAATCCGCTGACACGGCTCAAGATTGTCGTCGCACCCAGCCGGGAAATCGTGCACGGCGTGGGCGAGGGCCGCTGGGAACTGGGCTTCGGACCGTTTCATCACAACATGCCTGCACACTTCGCGTTGCGACCCTGTTTCTCCGAAACTCGGCGGCTGATGATTGCCCGCGACCACCCGGCCCGCGGCGCGTTGGCACATAATGCCGTCGGCACCATGCGCGAATTGCCGCTTCTCACTTCCTTTCTCGACGACTCCACGCGACGCCCGACCGGCGAGCGGCTGCGCGACGCATTCGGTTCCGTATGGGAAGTGAGTCATATGGAGCTGCGCCTGGCACTGGTTGCCGACGGCAAAGGAGTCACCTATGTGTCCGATCTGGTGATGTCCGTGCCGCCGCAATTGGTTCCGGTCGATGGCCTGCCGTACTCGAACATCGACCGCCAGGTCGGCGCATATCACTTGAAGCATCAGCCCCTCTCGCAAGCCGGAATGCGTTTCTTGGCTTTGTGCCAGGAGCGATGGCCGAAGAGCGGCGCGTGATCATTGCAGAAGCAAAGCGTCTGCCCAAGCTGACGAACTAATACTTCGGCGCCATGATGTTGACCGGTTGACGGTATTCGCCCGAGAGGCGGAGCCGTTGGCCGGCAACGAGGCAGCAGTTGCCGGCCAACG
>Ga0302324_100003554_pt1 | contig 35122 bp, 32 predicted proteins | sample Palsa_T0_1_FD_201949 | JGI IMG/M metagenome (GOLD analysis project Ga0302324, IMG submission 201949) | Peat permafrost microbial communities from Stordalen Mire near Abisko, Sweden - Palsa_T0_1 | ecosystem: Environmental > Terrestrial > Soil > Palsa > Peat permafrost | place: Sweden: Abisko...
CGGATGGAGCCTGGAAGGAACTGCATGCGTGGTTCTCCAACGCTGCGGTGGTCAGGTACCCGTTTGCTCTGCCGGTGCCCACCCAGCTTGAGGGTCAAGAAGCTATCCAGAAATATTTCGCCGCCGTCGCGAAGATGCCGTTGAAACTTCAAATGCGAAACATGGTGGTGCATGAAACCTCGGACCCGGAAGTCGTTGTCGCGGAGTGGAACTACGACGGATTGGTGACTACCACAGGCCGTGCGTTTCGAGTATGAATATCACAGTCACGACGGTGCGCAACGGCAAGATTGTGGCGTCTCGCGATTATCATAACCACGCTGTCCTTGCCGCCGAGATGAGGCGTCTCGAACTCTTTGCTATGGCGCCCACTGCGAAGGAACATGAGCGAACTTAGTGGGCACCGAATATCATTCTAGGGTGACGGGCGCTGTTTGACGATTTGTTGGAGGACATATTGAAAACCTTGTTGCAGCTTCTGCTCGGGGCCCTCGCATTGATATTGACGGCCGCAGACAGCGCCGCCATATCTCAAGAGGCCAATGATCCTTTGGTCCAAACGGAAAGCGGTAAGGTTCACGGATATTTATCGGGCCAAATTGCGGTGTTCAAGGGAATCGCCTATGCACAGCCACCGGTGGGCGCGCTTCGCTGGAAAGAGCCACAACCCAGTATCGCGTGGTCCGGTATTCGCGAGGCACAAGAGGCTTCGAACTCGTGCGTGCAGGACCCTGCGGGCCTCGATCCGTTCATAGCCAATTTGGCCGCGAGCTATGGCGCGGAATTTGCGAAGAACCCTCCCCTTAAAATGTCGGAGGATTGTTTATATTTGAATATATGGACACCTCAATTGTCCGCGCATGGATCGCTGCCCGTGATGGTCTGGGTACATGGCGGATCCAATATCAAAGGCAGTGGAAGCCAATCGATGTACGATGGCACCGCACTTGCCTCCAAGGGAGTGCTCGTGGTGACCATCAACTATCGGCTGGGCATCTTCGGCTTTTTTAGCCATCCTGAGCTGGTCGCAGAATCGCCGCACCACAGCGCAGGAAACTATGCGCTCTTGGATCAAATCGCCGCTCTTAAATGGGTTAAAGCCAACATTGCGGCCTTTGGTGGCGACCCTAACAACGTGACCGTGTTCGGAGAGTCGGCCGGATCGGTAGATGTAACTTTCCTCATGACCTCGCCTCTGGCACGAGGTTACTTCCAACGCGTCATCGCCGAGAGCGGTCCGCCTTATGGCCTAGGTCCACGCCTCAAGTTGGCCGATACCCTGCGTTTAGCAGCTGCCATTGGTCATGCCGCGCCGGGCGATCCTGCGACACCCCTGCGAAACCTGCGCGCACTTCCACCCGAGGATCTGCTGAATCTTGCCGCTGGCATTTCCGCGCATGCAGGCCCGGGCGAACACGTTACGGATGTCATCATCGATGGCTGGGTGATACCTGAAGATCCGCGAAAGGCATTTGCGAATGATGCCGCAGGAATGGTCGATCTCATGGTGGGCTTGAATGGACGCGAAATGAGCGCGTTCAGGCCGGCGGTGGCGCCCAAGGATAAGCCCGCCGGCGACAATCCCGGTGTTCGCGCTGCTGTCTCAAAAATTGCAGATACGGTGCGCCCGATTTATGGAAACTGGACCAATCCCGCCATGGCGCTTTATCTCACTGAATCCTTGGTTCATGGCGAGGCTGCGATTGATCAAGCCATGAATGACATGGGTGCAGCATGTCCGATTGGATCGATGGCGAGTCTCCTGACCGCGGCGGGACACAAGGCATATGTTTATCGCTTCGACCGTACGATCCCTGGCAAGGGGGAGGGCGCATTGGGCGCGTTCCACAGTCTAGAACTTCCATACGTCTTCCACGCCTTTGATGACCCCGGCTGGAAGTGGCTGCATTTCAACGATGACGATATCAAGCTCTCCGACACCATCGAGGACTACTGGACAAACTTCGCGAAGAATGGGGATCCCAATGGTGACGGTCGGCCAGCATGGCAACCGTGGAATAATGACCGCGAACCCTATATCGATTTTCTAAATCCGGGAGTTGCCGATCCGCACTACGGATTCTCGCCGCCTTTCTGCCATCTGGCGCCCGATCGACTGAGGGAAATGTTCAACGCGAATTGAATCGCTCGACAGGGCCCCTTAAACACCAGGGTTCGCGCCTCTAACGGCGCCCATTCCGCATTCATATTGTGGTGGCGGGCGAATTGTTGCTATCGATGCTGCGGTATTCTCGGCTCTGCATCTGAACAACGCGACTTCCAGAGCCGCCGCGGACAACGCCATGCGGAGATCATGAGGTATATTCATGCAAACGCGCACGCTGATATTTGTATTGCTGGGCCTGGTCGCGGTCCCGCCGATGAATGCGCTCGCACAGTGGAAAATACGCTGGGAGTACAAAGGTGCGAAAGGCGAAGAGCACTGGAGCGAACTCGATCCGGATTGGTCCGCCTGCAATGCTGGGAAGCAACAGTCTCCCATCGACATCCGACAAGCCGAGACAGCTGAGCTGCCCGCGTTACGATTTGAATTCAAGAGCAGTCCGCTTAAATACTTGGTCAACAATGGATACACCATCCGAGTGAACTACCACGATGCTCCGGGAGCTGGAAACCTGATGATCGTGGGGAATGTGCGTTATCAACTCACGCAATTCCACTTTCATCGCCCAAGCGAAGAGCTTATTCACGGTAAGACATACGACATGGTGGTCCACCTGATGTATCAAACGAGCGACGGAAAGCTGGCCGGCGTTGCAGTTCTTTTGAAAGCGGGAAGAGCAAATGCGACTGTGCAGCAAATCTGGGAACACATGCCGATGACCGAGAGCAAAATCAAGGCTGACTTCTCGCATGAGGAGCAGGAGGTTCCCGGTGTGCAGATTTCTCCGGCAGGTCTCCTGCCTGATGATCTTGGCTACTTCACCTACTCGGGCTCGGTCACAGCACCGCCTTGCACCGAGGGTGTCGTTTGGTACGTGCTAAAAGCCCCGATAACCATTTCGGCTGCGCAAATTGGCGCTTTCGCGGCGTTGTACCCGCACGATGTTCGGCGCGTGCAGCCACTCAACGGCCGCGTAGTGAAGCAGAGTCGGTAGAATCCGGCGCGAGACACAGGGCCGCCGTATACATGGAGAATACACCACAGGTTATCCACTCCCAGAATGGAAAGCTCAGGTACACCGGCACGCCTCGTGCGCGCCATTCGAGGCCTACCCACCGCAGTTCTGGCAGCGCATAGGAGGCATACGCCGGCGCGAGCAGTGCCAGCAGCATTGGTAGGAGCGCTGCCGCGGACAGCAGCCAGGCGCCGAGCCGCGGAGGGAAGTTGTGGATCTGCAGCCGAAGAAGGCGGCGTTCAGTTGCTCGGAAGGTCAACTGAACGATCCCAACACACTGGCCGAAGAAGGCGGCCAGAGCCAGTATTTCGTGGCCTTTGGGCACCGGCAGAACCCGTTCCGGCAATAAGGCGCACACCATGCAAACGTAGCCGAGGCTCAGCGCCCAAGCGCCGACGGGTCGCTCTCCGCCCTCGCATCGCCCGTCCCGAAACAATACCGCCGCCCAACACAACCCGCCCAGTGCACACAGCATCAAGCCGCCCCACGCCCACCGATACCCGTCGGGGTTGCGATCCGCGTAAGCCAAACTGGAGATGCTCATGTAGCGCCAGTCATACTCCGAAGGATACCGCCGGGCGGCCATCCACAGGCCTGCCCAAAACGCGAGCACTCCCAGGGGCGCCATGGCACGCAAACCTTGGCGTGTCAGCGAACTAATCGGGGTTCCTTGGACAATCCCATCACACGATTATCGCAGGCTGCTTGCGGTCGCGGCCACGGCGCTGCCGCCCACATCTTACGTTTGCGATGGCGGCAGCGTAGGACGCTGCCTGCTTCAGGCGTTCACAAATACGCCATGCAGGCTTAAGGGCAGCGCCACAGGGGCCTGCCAGGTGCATATGGGTCCGTCGGCAATATGGCGCGAGTCAAATGCGTGCAACTCCGTTCTCGCGGTGCGGAGATTGATGGTGGGCCCGAGTATCCAGCCGTCCATCTCGGCGCTGCGTCCTGGGCGGGGTACGAATATCATCTCTTCGACCAGATGGTCAGGCCCGAAGTCGAAATGCTGCGACTGATTGGTTCGCCAATCATGGAGCGCCACGCCGGTGAAGAGAGGTTGACGCGCTGCCTTATGCGTCGCGTGCAGCGTATAGGATCGAGACAGGCCGGAACGACTGGCATCGGTGCGGGGGAATTCGGCCGCAATGCCCGTATCCTGCAAAGACGCTTTTCCGTCATGGGTGAGGGTGACAAGGCAGAGCGTGGGGGTTGCGTCGGCACGATACACGCCCTCAAGGACATCGCGCGCACCACGCAGCGCGAACCCGGGATCGGCGTACCGACACACGTCAAACCGTATGGCTCCGCTCGGATCGCTCCAGGCTGAGCCGACATGGAAAAAGAAGAACGCCGGCAATTCGTATACCCGCTGTCGGGTTAGATCCGCCTTGTCGAGAACGAGAATCTGAGTGCTCCATTGCGCGTGCCATTCGAACGTCTCGGCAAAGTCGGAATGCATCTCTTCGGCTCGTTGCACCCAGGGTTGCAGCAAGATGATGAGGTGTTGATCTGTCGCCGTGAAGTCATGCACGTAACTGGCGCGCGGCAGGGTGATCGGAACTGCCGCCTGAACATCGCCTTGGGTCCCGAGACGCCAGACTACGGCTTGCGAACCGGCGAGACCCAGATTCCAAAGCGTACCGTCGGGATCAATACGGGGATGCGCCAAAAATGGCATGTGTGCGAGATCTTCGCGGAGCGTCTTGACGCCAAGTGTCGCGAGCGTGCGGGGATCGATCGCAACCGGAGATCCTGCTTCCCACAACGCCCAAAGCTCATTGCCGCGCAACACGATTGAGATATTTGCCGCGTTGAAATCATCGCTCGAGTTGACGGTGACGTGTTCGGCCATCGGCGTACCAAAGCCACCGCTAACGACGGCACGCGCCGCTTCGTCAGCGCGGCGCTTCGGCGTATCGACAAAAGCCGCGCTGAGCGCGGCTTTCCCACCGGAGAGCGAAAAGGCGCGCACCAGACCGTCGCCATCGAACCAGTGAGTAGCGGATTTGCCAGGGCGACGCCACTTGCCGGGCCCGTTGCGATAAAGAGTTCCGGACAGATCGCGCGGAACTTTGCCCTGCACACAGGCGAGGGGGGTCGATGGTAAATTAAATTCGAAATCGGCGAATGCCACCCGCCAGTCGGCCGCTGCGCGCATTCCGGCCAAAGCCTGCGCCAGTTCCGGCACCAACGGCAACGCTGCGATGCCAGCCAAGTTTCCAAGGACTTCACGGCGAGTGAGCATTTTCATCGTGTTTCCCTTTTGTAGTGCGGCTATCGGTAGCCGCAGTTTTTCAATCGAGGTGAATGGAAATTGCGTTCTCGCCCGCGTGAACCACGAACACGGTCTCCTTCCACGACGGCGCGCGCATGTGTACCGGCGCGTCATTGGAAAAGGCGACCGGCTCGGTAGGTATCCCAAAGAGATTGGTATTCAGTTTTGAATCGCCGTTCAAATCGTGAAATGCCTTGATCGCATAATCACCGGGCGACAGACCTGTGAGCGTGGTGACTGCGGTCCCATCTTTGATCTCCAGTCTTACGGCTCGCGTTGCCGCCTCTGAAGCTGCGCCAGAACCCTCATAGGCTTCCTCACTGCTGTACATGGCCACCATTACGAAACCTTGGGAGGACTTCAATCCGACGAAGTGCACGGTCAGTGCAGCGGTTGCAGGGCTATCGGCCGCGACGCCGATCGAGCCTATCCAAGAGGCGATGGCCAGCGCGCCGATGAAGCGTAATGCCACACGCGAGTGTCGATGTGAGGAGAAGCGATCAACAGCGTGAATCTGCATATTGCACCTGTTTTGTCGAACTAATGTTAACGCCGTTAATAAACTCTAGCATAAATATTAACATTGTCAATATTGACTAGCCTTTCCGATCCGCACCAGCTATGTTGCTGGCATGTCGATAAAGGCGAAGAACACACAGATTCATACCCGGGATAAAGCGGCTCATAAGAAGGCCAGCAATTACCATCACGGCGCGCTGCGGGCCGCACTCATTCGCGCCGCTCGCGACATACTTGAATCTGAGGGGTACGAGGCGCTGACGTTGCGCGCCGCCGCGCGACGAGTCGGCGTCTCCCAGGCCGCACCCTACAATCATTTTGCTGATAAGGCCGCTCTGCTTGCCGCGGTTGCCGCGCTAGGTTTTCAGGAATTTGCCGCCGCGATGCGCAAAGAAATGGAGGCCGTCGTGGATCCACAGGCGCGACTGAACGCAACTGGCATTGCCTACGTCGCATTTGCGACGTCGAACCCAGGGCTTTTCAAGCTGATGTTTGGCTCCAGCGTCCTCAAGGGGTCTGACGATCCGGATCTTGATGCGGCGCGAACATCCGCCTATGACGTTCTGCGCGGGGCCGTGCATTCTGTTCACCTCTCGGGCCCACGGCAGGCACCGCAAGAGGCACTGGAAAGTCTCAGATCGTGGGCGTTGGTTCACGGCCTTGCAACGATGATCAACGATGGAACAATAGCCCCACATATCTTTGGCGCGAACTCAGCGCGAGAACTCATTACCGTGCTATTGGGTTCACCACAAACCCCGAAGAAGGGGAGGGCGTCGATCGCTGCCAAAAAGCGCAGCCGCTGACGCTGCATTGACCTCCCAGGTCTTGCCTCCATCGGCTGAATACGGCTGCTCGAGATGACGCACCGCACCATCCACACAGGGTGCTGATGGCGGGCGTTAGTGTGATCCAGTCATCACATCGCAGTGCGCGTCCGACTCTCCCTTGGCGGCTCGCGCCAAACTGCGGGCAGGCCGGTAGATCGCCAGGTGCGATTGGCGCTAGTTTGCAGCGCCCCGAGAGGACTGGGGCAGAACGAGCAGCCACTCCGGTTATACATTGTGAACGCCGTTCAACGATCGAGTTTCTGACTCCTGTCCATCCTTCGGGGTCTCAAGGGCGCCTCAATGCTGATAGTTGTTATCTCTCTGTTGGGTGCGGCGATCGCTTGCTTGGTCGCTTGGAGGATCGCCGTTGTGAATCCTCGACACAGCGAAGATGCGGCACGCCACGAAAGTGTGGATCGTTGCCTCGCCGCATCGGGTACCGGCACATTCGTCTCTTATCCCGCCAGAAGGGTCATGCATTGCTCGCGTGCCACATTGGCATTGCTTGATTTGCCGCCCGATTACGGCACGGTGAGCATCGATTACTGGAGGACGCTTCTCCACCCCGATGATCGTGATCAGGCTATCGCGAGCATCTTGGAGGCCATCAGACTTGAAAAACACTACACGCTCGAGTACCGCGTAAGCCTCGGGACCGATCGCACCCGCTGGTTGCGCACCCATGGTCAGCCAGCGCGCACCGCGGACGGCGAAAGCGTGGTTTATGGCGCGATGCTCGATATCACGAACGTCAAACACCTCGAGCTCGAAATACTGGCGCGCGATGCCCGCTTACGTGACGTATCGAGGGCCGCACGATTCTATATGTGGGAGCTGAATCTCGAGCAAATGGAGTACAGTGTCGATCGGCCAACGTCAGCCATCAAAACAGTAGGCAGTGCAAGTAACGAAACGTACCGGCAGAGCCTTGAAGTTGCCCGCACCGCCCATCATCCCGATGATCGACACATTTTCGATCAGATGATCGATCGCATTCGTACTCAGGACGTCCCGTACGAGATTGAAGCCCGAGTCATGCATCCGGACGGCACTTACCACTGGATGTTAGCGCAGGGAAAACTGGTCAAGGAGGGCGGGCCACGCAGAGTGCGCGGCATCATCCAGGATATCGAGGTGCGCAAACAGGCCGCATTGCATTTGCAGGCTGTCGAATCGCGGCTTGAACGCTCGATGCGGGGCACCAACGACGGCATGTGGGAGATCTCTTGCGCGTCCCACGATTTGTGGGTGTCGCCGCGATTTGCAAAGATGCTCGGATACCTGCAATCCGATCTGATCGGCAATCAGCAACTGTTGCTCGATATCACGCATCCAGAAGATCAAGCGAAGCTAGAACCCATTCTTCAAGCCGCTCGAGATAGCAGCGACCAGTTTGACCTCGAGATCAGACAGCGCCAAAAAAGCGGCGAGTATCGCGTGATGCGCCTGCGCGGCATGTGCGAGTGTGATGCGCACGGGGAGCCAATAACCGTTTCCGGTTCCCAACAGGACATCACCGAGCGGTATGAACATCAAAAGGCCATGATCGTGGCTACCAACGCGGCAGCTGCGGCGAATCACGCCAAGAGCGAATTCCTGGCCAACATGAGCCACGAGATCAGGACGCCGATGAATGGCGTGATAGGCATGACAGGCCTGCTGCTGGAAACGGATTTGAATCCGGAGCAGCGCGATTACGCGGAGACGGTGCGCGACAGCGCAGCGGCGCTGCTGACGGTGATCAACGATATTCTGGACTTTTCCAAAGTTGAGGCGGGCAAGCTCGAAATCGAATCCATTGACATGGATTTGCGTGACACGGTGGAGGATGTGGCACGATTGCTGGCAATTCAAGCTCACGCGAAGAGTCTGGAAGTCACCGTGTGTTTGGATTCGTCCATACCTGACATTGTGAAAGGCGATGCCGGCCGATTGCGACAGATACTGCTCAATCTAGGCGGCAATGCCGTGAAGTTTACACAGCGCGGGGAGGTGTCGATTGATGCGCGGGTTGTCGCGCAAGATAAGCAGGGAACGATGTTGCGATGTGAAGTGCGTGATACGGGTGTAGGTATTCCCGCAGATCGAATTGCCGCGCTGTTCAAGCCCTTCTCGCAGATTGACGCGTCGACCACGCGAAAATTCGGCGGCACAGGGCTTGGCCTTTCCATTGTGAAGCGACTTGTCGAGTTAATGGGCGGTGAGAGCGGGGTGATTAGCGCCGAAGGCGCTGGATCGACATTCTGGTTTACGGCGCGGTTTGGCACATCGATGGGAAAAAGCAAAACTCAACCACCGCCGCTGGCCGCCATTCAGGGCCGACGCATCCTCATCGTTGATGACAACGCGACAAACCGCAAGGTGCTGGTGGGTCAGATGGCGCGGTGCGGCATATCGGCTCAAGCCGCTGGCTCGGCGGAGGAAGCGCTCTGCCTCCTGCGTGATGCAGCGGGTTCCGGCCGTGGCTTCGAGTTGGCGCTGCTCGATCATCAAATGCCCGGTTGTGATGGTGAGGAATTGGGTCAGATCATTTCCAACGATGCCGCTCTACAATTGACGCGCCTGGTGCTCCTGACCTCGTCCGGACAGCGCAATGACGCACCCCGCTTTGCGAAACTCGGCTTCGCGGGCTATCTGCTGAAGCCGGTGACTCAGGGCGATTTGATGCGGTGCCTGATGCTTGCATTCGCGGCGCCTGCCGCGAGTTGGCATTCGCAAACGCAACCCATCCTCACCAATGCTTCGCTGCAATCCCAGCGCGGCCGGGATGACTATCGCATCCTGCTTGCCGAAGACAATGCGGTGAATCAAAAAGTCGCTTGTCGCATTCTGCAAAAGCTTGGGTTTCGAGTCGACGTTGTGGCGGATGGGCGGGCGGCCGTTGAGGCGTGGAAGACGGGTCGTTACGATCTCATCCTGATGGATTGTCAGATGCCGGAGCTGGATGGTTATGAAGCGACCCGCGCGATTCGGGCCCTTGAACATGGAGACAAGCGCATTCCGATCGTCGCTCTCACCGCTCATGCGATGAAAGGGTCGGATGAGCTGTGTGAAAATGCTGGTATGGATGCGCACTTAACCAAGCCGATCGAGCGAGCGCGGCTGGAGGCCTGTCTTGATGGATTCTTGCATGCAGAATCGGTCACTGGATCCATGAGTGCGTAGCCGGATTCCTTTTTTTACCTCTATATCTTTAGCAAGGATGTACTTAACGGCAGCTTGCGCACGCGGCGCCCGGATGCTGCAAATATGGCGTTGCAGAGTGCCGGAAGCGCGGACGGATAGGCGGGTTCACCAAGCCCAGTGGGCGGAAAATCTGTTTTGATGAACTCGATGTGTATCGGCGGGATTTTCCGGTTTCGAAGCAGAGTGTAATTGTCATAGTTGCTTTGTTGGACTCGGCCGTTTTCAAATGTGATTTGCTGACCGAATGCCGCCGACATACCGTCCACGATGGATCCGATGATCTGATGTTCCGCATTAGTCGGATTCACTATGTGCTTGCCGACGTCCACCGCCGCCCAAATTTGTTGCGGGGTCACCGTGCCGTCCGTACTTACGGCGACTTGATGGATTTGGGCGACATAGCCAACATGACTCCAATAACAAGCGAATCCCATTCCGGTGTGCGCCGGCAAATGGTGGCGAGATTTCCAGTTCGAATTATCACGCGCGCGTTCGATGACGGCGATCATGCGCGCCGCCATGAAGCTTGGTCCAAAGCGACCGGGAGGTTTGCCCTCGCCCTCCCCGGGATTAGGATTGCGCAGTAGCTCCAACTGAAAGTCAATCGGGTCACGCCCGGCAACGTGTGCGACTTCGTCCAAAAACGATTGGAATACCCAGGCATGCGCGTTATCGCCGGGTGCGCGCAGCGGACCGACGGGAACATTGAACGGAATACGGGACGTGCGCAGCGCGTAGTTCCTGATGAATCCAGCGGGGAAAGAGTCTCGATTGGGGACCGCCAACCCTGCGAAATATTCGTTGCGCGCGAACCCGGCAAAATGGTTGTGCCAAACCTCAAGCGAACCGTCCTGGCCGAGTCCTGCAGTCAAATTGTGATAACCACCAGGCCGATAAAAATCATGCTGGATCTCGTCCTCCCGGGCCCACAGTACTTTGATCGATCCATTGATCTCCTTCGAGATCGCCGCAGCCTCAATCATGTAATCGTTGGCAAGTCGCCGGCCAAAACCGCCGCCGCACCGAATCATGTGAATCGTGATGTTGTTGGGGTCGATGTCGAGTAGCTTGGCGACACCCGCGCGGCCTGGCCCCGGATTTTGGGTAGGAGCCCAGATTTCGACTTTCCCGTCACGGTAGGAAGCTACGCAGTTCTGAGGTTCCATGGTGGCGTGCGATATGAATGGATACGAGTATGTGGCGCGAACCAACCTGGCTGCGTCTTTCAGCGCGGCCTCGGGATTGCCGTCGACCCGCACTTGTCCTTGCGGTGCCTGCGAAAATAATTCCTTAGCCTTCGCATCGAAGCCTGCGGTCGAATCGTTGGCATGCGGACCCTCGTCCCAATCTACCTGCAACTTGCGTCGCGCTACTTGTGCATGCCACCAGGTATCGGCGACGATGGCGACGCCGCCGCGCAAGCCATCATCTATGCCCAGTCCTGGCGTTCCCGGGGCGACTTCCATGGCGCGCGCAGATCCCTGCAGCACGAACACATGACTGACGCCGGGCATGGCCTTGATTTCGTCCAAATTGGCGCTCTTGACCACCGCGTCGAAAACCGGACCTTTTTGGTACACCGCGTACTTCATGCCTGGCACTTTGACATCGATGCCAAACTGCTGTTTGCCCTTCACAATCCGGGCTTTGTCCGGATCGACGACCGATTTTCCGATGATCTTGAACGTTGCTTCGTCTTTCAGTTTGACGTTCTCAAGATCTGGCTGCGGCAGCTTCGATGCATCCTCCGCCAACAAGCCGTAGGTGAGAGAACGGCCACTCGGCGCATGACTCACGATGCCATCACAGGTCGAACATTCCGAAGCGGGCACGCCCCATTTTGCCGCCGCTGCGCTAATCAGCATCTGTCGGCCCGCCGCACCGGCCCTGCGCAGCGGCAGCCAATTAGCCGGAGTTGAGTAGCTGCCGCCGGAAGACTGACCGCCCATTTTTCCACCCTGATAGTCGGCCATTTCGATCACGACATCTTTCCACGCGACGTCGAGCTCTTCAGCAAAAATCATAGGCAGCGCGGTCTTCGTGCCCTGACCGACCTCGGGATTTGGAGCAAAGATGGTTACAGCACCCGAGGGAGAGATGCGCGCAAAGAGCGTGACCATGCTGGCGTCGCCAGTGCCCGCGGCGCTGGCGGTGCCTCTTAGCGCGGAAAACGTTGCAGCAAATAAGATGCCGCCACCGGCGGCGAGACTTGCCGTCAGGAAGCAGCGCCGCGACAGCGCGCTCTGCGGCGGGCCGATGCCGAGAGCAGAAGGATTGGTTGCCATCGGCGCCTCCTTTAAGCGTTTTGCGCTTCGCCAAGGTGCTTGATAGCCGCGCGGATTCGTGTGTAGCAGCCGCAGCGACAGATGTTTCCCGCCATACCGGCATCGATATCCTCGTCCTTGGGCCGAGGCGTGCGTGTGAGCAACGCGGCAGCGGACATGATCTGTCCACCCTGACAGTAGCCGCATTGCGGCACGTCCAGTGTGAGCCAGCGCTCTTGGACTTTTCTGCCGATTTCCGTTTCGCCGACGCCTTCGATGGTGGTGATCTGCAAGTTGACCACGGCTTCCAGCGGCAATTGGCAAGAGCGGACCGCCGAACCATTGGCATGCACCGTGCACGCGCCGCACTGGCCGATTCCGCAGCCGAATTTGGTGCCGGTCAGATTGAGGATGTCACGCAACACCCACAGTAGCGGCGTGTCACCCTCGGCATCCACGTCGTGCTTAATGCCGTTTATTTCGATAGTGTAGCTCATCATTAGCCTCTTTCCTGCTCGGAACTTTGATCACAGTTGGGGCCGCTAGCGTGCTCGCATGGGGTTCGCATTGAAGTAAAGTATAGGTCAAACGCATTTGCGGGGGGCATCGAACCGAACTGCTATATAAATTAATCGTGAAAACAGATACTTCCGGTGGCAAGCCGTAGCCCTGCTCGATGGCCACGACCATTTGATGCCAATTGTTTTCTGGGAACCGGCTTTGACCCTGACCGAAAACGATACGGCCGAGCGCGGAAAGAGCGTGAGAGTTCAAGCGCTGCTGGCTGCGGCGCGCTGCTTAATCAGATCGTAGAGCGCCTGCGCCGCCGGTGAAAGATGCGCCGCAGACCGAGCTACCAATACCAGGTAGCGGCAGATTATTGGATCGACCAGGGCAATCGCCCGCAGTCGCGGGTAAGCGGCTTTCTGCACCGCTAAGCGCGGTACTACCGCGACAGCCACTCCTTCCGCCACCAACCCGAGCGCGGTGGAACTGCGCTGAACTTCATAGAATAGTTGCAGCTTGATCTTGCTGTTACCCAACGCCTGATCGAGCACGCTGCGATTGGCGTTCGCCTGACCAGCAAAGATGAGTGGATATGGTGCCAGCTGCTTCCAGGCCAAACTTCTCTTCTTCGCCAGGGGGTGATCGTCGCGGCAAACCAAGGCGAACTGATCCGTTAGCAAGCGACTGCTGGTCAATTCGGAATGATGCGTCTGTGCGACATTGATTCCAAACTCTGCCTCGCGACGCAAGACAGCGTCGGCGACCGCGGCCGATGAATGATCGAGGATGGTAATTCGATTGTTAGGAAACAGATCTGAGTATTCCTGGATGATTCGCGGCAAGAATTGGATGCCGGCGGTCGGCACGCAAGCGATGCAAACATCACCGCGACGGGCCTTGCCAGATTCGATGATTTCCACTAGCGCATTCGACAGCTCACCCATCAGCCGCCTTGCCTGCGGAAGGAAGTCGTTTCCTGTCGCAGTCAATGCGACAGTGCGAGTCGTACGCTCGATCAGCTTGACCCCAAGATTCGACTCGAGAGTCTGCAGGCGTCGCGTAATGGCAGTCTGCGAAATATGCAGTTCATTTGCCGCCCGCTGGAAGCTGGCGCGATCGGCGATCGAAATGAAAGCCTGGACCCCAAGTGTGTCTAATTTCATGATTATTTCTCATTAATATAACAATTAAATGCATTTTACTTGATCAGGTTTCAGTCTCAAAATCGTCACTCGTGAGCACAGCATCTGATTCGCTGACGCGGCAATTCCTTGAGTGGCTAGACCATCGACCGCGAACGCGCGAAGAGGCGCTCGATGCTTGGCGCACGAGCTGTCCGCGGTTATCCATCTGGGAGGACGCGTGGATCGCCTGCTTGATCGAAGCGCACGCTACGGGGCTCTGGATAATTGTCAGCGCCAAAGGCAGGATGTTTCTGCTACATCGCTCCCAAGGTGGGAGCGAATGTTGAAAGTCGCCGCGACAGCGTTATTGGCCGGGCTCGCAGCGATGGCTGTCTGCGGCAGGTATGGTCCGCGCAGCGTCGCGGTCGCTGACGGATCGGTCGCTTTCGCTATTTCGGTACCAAGGGTATAGCCTTCGGCGAGTTGACAAAAGGAGCCTGTCATGGCCGGACGCTATCGCTTGTTGCCAGGATTGCTGCTGATCACTTCGCTGCCGCTGATTGGCCCGACAGGAGCCGCGGAAATGGCCCCATCTTTCGCGACCCAAACCGCCGGCTACCGGGTTTCGAACGCATTTTCGATAGACCCGCAGAATCATTCAGTGGTATCGCCGCCCGAGGGCGCCCTCACGGGCGATCTACTGTGGATTCGTCCTCTGCGGCTCAATGCGGATGAGTACCTCGTTCTGCAGAAGTGCAAATCCGCTGACTGTTCCGAGGCGCAAGTACTTCGTGCATGGAACGCGTATGGGGCCATGGGTCCGTTGCCGATACTGTCTAACAAGGTACGCATGGAAGCGGGTGCCACCTATATGATTTGGATGCAGCGCATCTCTATCAAGGGTGGCGGAACTTTTCCGCTATTTCAGAGTGATAGTCCGCCACTTGCCTTTGCGCCGTCGGGCTCCGCTAAACTTTTTGCGGCGGCCGATTTGCAAGGAGCTCGCCAACGTGGTCCAACACCAATAACCAAGGCCAGTCAGGATGGGCGCGACTTTGTTGCTACATTCGAGGGCGGCTCGGTAGTGAGAATGCAAATGTTAAGAGCGGGGACTGTGGCTTCGGCACGTTGATCGTGGGCCGCAGAATTCCAGCGTCATGTTCTTGGCTTAGTTGGCTAGCCAGGAAGCACCGGATCGCCATTACGCGCGAACCTGTGAAGGGCATGACCCCTTGTGCTTACGCCAAAACGTCTTGCCAAGATAGTTGTATTGGCAATCCCACGCCACTTCATGGTTTGCGGTCTGCACCTGGTGCATTCGCCCGGTGAAGAAGGCAGTGGCGGCAAATGCCGGCAATGCGGCGAGTGAAAGGCACAATATCCCGAGGAGCCGCTTCATGAGTTCATCCTTAACAGCGCAGATGTTAAATTGTCCTCCCGGCACGCGACCTTGTCATGGGATATACGTCGCAATTTGAGAAGAACCGAGGCAGCCCCGCCACACGGTCATCGAGTCGCGCCCCTTGAGCGAGCGGGGCCGGCTGGCCGCGGATCGCGTGATAGGGGAGGGACTGGGGGTGTTGCGGCATTGGGCACTTCCGGAGGAGTACAATAGAGCAGTCTGCGAGCCATACACGTTCTTGCGCATGCATCCCAAAGTGAGCGACGTTTCGGGCGCGGCGTTGTTGGCAATGCTGCTGGCCTGGGGCGCCGCGTATTCGGAGTCTATACCGCTTGTTCGCGAACATGGCACACTGCAGGTGCCTGTCGTTATCAACGGCAAGACTTCATTCAATTTCACGGTCGATAGCGGCGCGACCGACGTCTCCATTCCAGCGAACATATTTTTCTCTCTCACCAACGCAGGGACAGTGTCGCCACAAGATTTCCTGGATGAGCAGGCCTATAAACTCGCCGACGGCACGACGGAATTCTCCCGGCGATTTCGCATTCGATCCTTGCGAGTGGGTAATTTGGAGCTCCGAGATGTCATCGCGTCGGTCGTTCCCTCCGCAGGATCTCTGCTTTTAGGGCAGAGTTTTCTTTCGCGACTTAAATCCTGGTCGATTGATAACGAACGGCAAGTCCTGCTCATCACTCCGTCGGCGACTTCCCGATCATCATTGATACTGCCGCGGTCCAAAATCAGTAGCTGGGGTAGCGGTTGGGTGCGGCTCACGGCTCTGAATGATCCTGCGGGAGAACTCTTAGTCAATACCGCGAGCTTCCAGGGCGACGGGACGTTGCGGTGGTTTTCGGAAAAACACTTTTTCCCGGCTCATAGCGAGAAGTGGCTGGGTAAGTGGGTGAGTTATGCGCTGGATCACTGGGAATTTGACTGTGCGAGAGAGAGAGCCAAGTTGGACGCAAGAACGGATATCTACGAGGACGGATCACATTGGATTGCGGACTCCAAGCTGATCTCGTCAACCGCGTGGCACCGCGTCGAGGGAGACTCGTGGAAGGAGGGAGAAATGAAGCTTCTCTGCGAGTGGCAGCCGCACGCAGTTACAGAGTCGAAAACGCCTCACTAGATCGCTCAGCGGCTGAGCGGCATGAACTCCGGGATGCGGAGCTTGTCTGATATAGTGTGGGATTCAAATCATCATGAAACCCTGGCAATGGCATCCGCGGTTGGCCTCTGGATTGTTGTGTGCAGCGGCGCTCATGGCGCAGCCTTCCCTCGCGCATCATTCGTTCGCCGAATACGATGCGACTCAGACTCGCACCCTCAAGGGGATAGTCAGGACGTTCCAGTGGAGCAATCCGCATGCGGCATTCACGCTGGTGCTCGAAGCCGATGGCGGCGGTGAACCACATGAATGGAATATCGTGACCAGCAGCCCTGCCATCCTGATGCGTTTCGGTTGGACGCGCGATTCGCTCAGGCCAGGCGACCGCGTCAGCGTCATTTGCAATCCGCTGAGCGATGGCGCTCATGGCGGCCGTTTGCATACCGTCGTCTTACTCGACAAGGGTCAGGTTTTGCACACCAAACTTTCGGCTGGCGAGCCGTCGAATTAGCCGGGAACCGTGATGGAGTCGTGACGTGCCAGGCTCAATAATCTACGTTTTTCTTGTTTGTCAGCTTTGCGTCGTGCTCTTTATTGCATTGCACGACTGGATCCCGCTCGGTAGGCTGAATAATATGGCGGGGATTCGCGCGGCGGACACCCCCGGCCGACTTTTCTTCGTGACGGTCATCAGCACCTTGCCATACGCGATTGGCTTCGCGGCGAGCGCTTACTACGCTTTTTCCCGCTTTCCAATGTGGTTGATGTGGTTGCTCTGGATCAGTTATGTAGCAGGCGTGTACGGCATGCTGCGCGCCTGGTGGGTGCCTTACTTGCTGGTGCGAGATCCAGTTCGAGCAGCTCGCTATCAGTCAAGATTCGCGCAAACGCATGCATTCCTACCGACGCGAAACGGAATCAGGCCGGATACGCTTCACGTTTGCTTCCACGCGGTTTTCCTATTAGCACTGGTCCTGCTTGGCGTTCTTACGTTCTCAAGGGATTCTTCGGCTACCGGCTGAATCAGCCCCTGCGCAACCGCGACCAGAGGATGTAAACCATGCGGCGTTTCAAAAAATATCATGTTAATCATGGGTATATATTGACAAGTTAGTGATCTTCCGAGGATATACGCTTCGCGCCTAGGACTCGGCGTATGGCGCGCCATCCTTGTGCACGAACCGGCCGTCGGCGTTGTAACTCATCATGTCGATATCGGAGCAAGTGGTGAGGTCCAGCGGGTTGCGAGAACCCACCTCCAAATAGACGGCCATCGCGGAGGATCTGTTGACCAGGTGATGACCATTGCCGGTGCCTTTCGGAAAGGTCGCGCATTCCCCTGCGTGCAACACGGTCTCGCCGCCGTCTTCGATGAGCGTTACTTCGCCTGCAAGCAGATAGACGAATTCGTCTTCGTGGCTGTGCCAGTGGCGCTGACTTGACCAGCTGCCTGGCGGCAACGTCATCAGATTGACGCCGAAATCGCGAAGCCCACCTGCATTGCCCACGCGCTGACGCGCGCGCGCACTGCAGGGTGCATCGAATGGCGCGGGATAGCCCGAACCCTTGCGTGCGGGTACGGCGGCGAGGTCGATTTTGGGCATGCATTGCTCCTTGGTTCCGTGCTGGCAACCCTGTTGGAATCGGCTATTTGGGATTCTATTTTGAATTGTTCCGGCTTCCAATTTCCGGGTTTCTCGGATGGTGTTCTCTCGAGGAAGTGCGCCACCGCACAGACGCTCGGTGTTACATTGTCAATGCTGTCTCGCCTCGAGTTGCCGTATTGCGTTTAATGGAGGTTTACGATGAATTCAAACAACAAACTTGTCCACGGTCACCTATTACTGCTTGTACTCCTGGTCGCGGGATGTGCTGCACAGCCCAGCAGACACCCCGCCTACTTGCATGCTTTGACGGACTTGCGCACTGCGCGATGGATGCTGGAGCATCGACCGGGTGATGCTGCTGTCAGCGTGCATGAAGACGAAGCTATTAGCGAAATTGATCGCGCAATTGCGGAACTGAAGCGCGCAGCCATCGATGATGGCAAGAATATCCACGACCATCCGAGTGTCGATGTGCCGAATGACTACCGTGGACGCCTGCATAAAGCCGCCGAACTATTACGAAAGGTGCGGGCCGATACGTATCGCGAGGAGGATAATCCGGACGCACGAGGACTCAGGGATCGCGCTATTGGGCACGTCGATGCGGCTCTGCATGCCACCGAACGCGCAATTCATGACGTAGAAGTCGGCCGCTGACACGACCAGCGAGACAGAGTCGGGGCGATGGCGATCGCGCGCAGGAAGGGAGCCAGCGGTGAAGTTGATTCTTGTCGCGTGTTTTCTCTTCGCGTCCGGAACTACCCATGCCGCGGACTGGTTGTCTTTAGGGAAAGCGGAAGACGGCAATTCTGAATCGTTCGTCGATCGCTCAACGATTGCCGTGGTCGTCAGCGTCAGGAGTGCACGGTTCAAATATGTTCTAAAACATCACATCGATATGTACAAGACGCGATGGATCGAAAGGTCCGAGGCGTTCAGTGAGTACGACTGCAAAAGGAAGACCACGCATGCGATAGAACTCATCATCTATCTGGAAGGCGGGGACACGCACTCCGTCCCCTTGCCTGCGGAGTGGCAGGCAGTGAAGGCTCCGTGGGACCAAGTGGCGCTGAATTACTTATGCGCGTGGCAGGGGGATCAGGGAGCCGCCGACTAGAAAAGAATGGATATCGGGGGAAAGCCCCCGATATCGCCGCTGAGTAGCAACCCTACTTGGAAGCCGTGCCCTTATTCTCAGTTTCAACCGCTTTCTTCGGATCATTGGCGATGCTGGTCGAGCCCGCCTGTCTGGTTCCATCATTGTCCTTTTGCGATCCGCCCTGCGACTGTTGCCCACTCTTGTGATCGGAGCCGCCCTGTTGAGTGGCGTTTCTGTCGGTTTGCGGGGCCGCGCCCTGCGACTGCTGCCCGCTCTTCTGATCCGAGCCGACCTGTTGAGTAGAGCCTTTGTCGTTTTGCGGCGCCGTGCCCTGCAACTGCTGGCCACTTTTCGGCGCATCGGTGGTGCGATTGGGCTCATTTTTTCCTGAGCTGCCTTGCTGATTCATATTTCCGCTCTTGATCTCGTTCGTCATGTAATTCTCCAGCCAATGAAATGCGACGTAGCGCCGCGGACCCAGAATCGCATTTGTGGACTCGACGAGCGATCGGAGATCCGTCAGAACGGGTGTAGGCGCAATGGCATTAAAGATGATCCAGAAAAGTTCCACTGAGCCCTAATAAATTAAACACAATGGTTCTTATGAATCAATCGATTGCGTAGGTACCCGCGGTTGACAAGCGTGTCGATCGAGCGATCACAAATCCGCTACCCAAGGATCAAACGCGCGAGCGGGATGCGCGTGTGGTCGCCGGCGCAGTCATGGGCTGCGCGACGGTTCAATACGCCTCGAACTTATGGTATGAGTTACCTGTATTGTTGGTGCGAGTCGGGAGGATGCGCTGGCGCACGCCCGGCGATCGGCTTGGGGGCGCGCATGAACCTGGAGTTTTCGGCTGAACAGCAAAGCCTGCGCGATGCCGCGCGCCGCCTGTTGGCGGACCGCTGTACGCCGGAAATGGTACGCAGGATTTTGGACGGGACCGATCGTTATGATCGGGGGTTGTGGCGCGAACTCGCTGAGCTTGGCTATCTAGGCGTAGCAATCCCGGAGGAATTCGGCGGCAGCGGAGCCGGATATCTCGAATTATGCGTGATCGCCGAGGAACTCGGCCGCGTGCTGGCGCCGGTGCCCGTCTCGTCGTCCACCTATCTGGCGGCCGAGTTTCTCAAGATCGGTGGTTCGGCCGGGCAGCAGGCAGCCTACTTACCGAAGCTCGCGTCGGGTGCGCTGATCGGAACGTTTGCACTGGCGGAGAGAGCGGGCGAGCCCAACTGGCAATTGCTGCGCGCCCGGGTGGAAGGAGACCGACTGACGGGTACGAAAACTGTCGTCGCCGACGGCGACACGGCCGACTTCGCCGTGGTCGCCGCCAGGGCCGCCGATGCACCCGGGCCGTCGCTCTATCTGCTCGACCTGCACGGCGCCGGCGTCGTTCGCCGGCCGCTGACAACCATCGATCCGTCGCGCGGCTACGCGGAGCTTACGATTCACTCGGCGCCGGTCGAGCCTCTTGCGCTGGGCGAAGTTGGCGGGCGCGTCCTCAGGCGCGTGCTGGACGGCGCTGCGGTGCTCATGGCTTTTGAGCAGCTCGGCGGAGCTGAGCGAGCACTCGAATTGGCGTGCGCTTACGCCAAGGAGCGTTGGGCATTTGGCCGCCCGATCGGGTCGAATCAGGCAATCAAGCACATGCTCGCTGACATGTACGTGTCGGTAACGCTGGCGCGCTCGAACGCCTATTTCGGTGCGTGGGCGCTCAGCACCGGCGCTGATGCGCTCGGCGAAGCCGCGGCGTGCGCGCGCATCAGCGCAACGCAGGCGTTCCAGCATTGCGCGCGCAACAATACTCAGGTGCATGGGGGTTCGGGTTTCACATGGGCGGTCGACTGCCATCTTTACTACCGCCGGTCCAACCTGCTGGCGCTCGCCTTGGGGGGACTTGCGCCGTGGGAAGACCGCCTGATCGATGAATTGCAGCGGTCCGCAGCTTCGCAAAGAGGGTGACGCATGGATTTTGATGACTCACCGGCCGACGCCGAGTTTCGTGCGGTGGCCCGCAGCTGGCTGGATGCGAACGCGCCGAAAGAACTCGAATCCTCATTGCGTCACGCAGGATTTGGCGAACTTGTTCTCGATGGGACCGATGTATTGACGGCTTCGCGACATTGGCAGCAGCGCAAGGCCGCCGCCGGTTGGGCGTGTCCGCACTGGCCGCGCGAATACGGCGGGCGAGGGTTGACGCCGATCGAACAGGTGATTTGGCAGCAGGAAGAGGGCGTTTATGGACGACTCGCTGCGCCGTTCATCGTCGGTCATGGAATGTGCGGACCGACGCTCATGAGCCACGCCGGCGAAGAGGACCGGCGCCGGTATCTGCCGCCGCTCGCGTCCGGCGAGGAGATCTGGTGTCAATTATTCTCGGAACCGGGCGCGGGCTCAGACCTGGCCGGCATCAGCACCCGCGCGAGCGCCGACGCAGGTGCCTGGGTGGTCAATGGCCAGAAAGTCTGGACCAGCTTCGCGCACCTGTCCGACTTTGGTTTGTTGCTGGCCCGGACTGATCCGGCAGTGCCAAAGCATCGCGGTCTCACGATGTTCTTCGTCGACATGCACGCGCCTGGCGTCGAGGTGCGGCCGATCAAGCAAGCGAACGGCCAGCATGGATTCAATGAGGTGTTCTTTAGCGACGTCCGTATTCCGGATCGGCAGCGGCTCGGCCCGGTCGGCAATGGGTGGCACGTGGCCCTCACCACGTTGATGAACGAGCGCCTTGCAATCGGTTCGGGGATGCCGACGGGCTTCGAAGAGATTTTCAATTGGTGCTGCTCACTCGCGCAGTCCGGCGCCAAGGTGCTCGATGATCGCGCTGTGCGCACGCGCCTCGCCACGTGGGCGGCGCGGCGCAGCGGCCTCAAGTACACCGCCGCCCGCGCGATCACCGCGCTTTCGCGTGGCGCGACTCCAGGCCCCGAGAACTCGGTCGGCAAACTCGTAGCCGGTTCCACGATGCAGGAAGTTGCCGAATTCGCTCTCAGCTTGGCGGGACCCCTCGGTGTCGTCAGCGACCCGCGGGCTGCGGTCGATGGCGGGCGATTCCAGTCGATGCTGCTGCGTGCGCCGGCGACCCGGCTCGAAGGCGGCACCGACGAGATCCTGCGCAACATCATCGCTGAACGGGTCCTCGGTCTGCCGCCCGACATCCGGCTTGACAAGGATATTCCGTTCAATCGCATTCCTTCGCGTGGGGACGCTGGATAATATCAACGCAATTGACGGACTCGCGGCAGCGCTCGCGGCGAGCGCTGCCGGCCAAGAATCTTCAGAACATTTCGAAACGGATTGGCAAGAACTTCGGACCATTGACGAACCACGACTGGGTCAGTCGCGGTTCGCCGTCGAGCTGCGGCGATTTCAATCGCGGCAGCAGCTCTTCGAACAAGATCCGCATCTCCAACTTGGCAAGATGCTGACCGAGGCAAAAATGCGCGCCGGAGCCGAATGAAATATGCCGCGCGGGTTTGCGGTCGGGCCGAAATTTGCAGGGATCTTCGAACACCGCTTCGTCGCGATTGCCGGATGCGTAGCACAGCATGAGCCAGTCATTGCAGGCGATCTCGCGTGCGCCGAGCGTCGTGTCCGCTGTTGCCGATCGCATGAAGGTTTTCACGGGCGTGGTCCAGCGGATCGATTCCTCGACCAATCCGGGAATCAGCGAAAGATCGGATTGGATGCTTTGCAACAGCGCGGGATCCTGCGCGAGGGCCTGCATCCCGCCGGTGACGGACGAGGAGGTGGTGTCGTGACCGGCTGTCGCTATGATGATGTAATAACCTGTCGCATCGACTTCCGAAATCGGCTTACCATCGACACAGGCGTTGGCGATCACGGTCGCCAGATCGTCGCGCGGATGCATTCGCCGATCTGCGCTGATGCCGGCGAAATAAGCGGTAAAATCGGCTACGGCGGGCTCGATGATTTGTGAAAATTGCTTCGCGCTCAGCACCGCCGTCGCGCGCGCGGAGTCTGAGTCTCCAGTTCCAAATAATTTCTGAGTCAGCATCAGCATGCGGGCCTCGTCTTGCTCGGGAACGCCGAGGATGCTCATGATGACGTGCAGCGAGTAGCCAAGCGCGAGATCGGCGACGAAGTCGCAGCGTCCGCCGAGGCCTGCAAGGCGCTCGACCGCGGCACGGGCGATTGCGCGGATCTGGCCTTCGATTTTGCGGGTGTTGCCCGGCGCAAACCAGTTCGCGGTGAGCGCACGATATTTCGAATGGTCCGGTTCATCCATTTGCACCAGCGATCGCACCAGATGCGGGCTGCCGCCGGTGATTTCAAGCGTACGCGCAGCGTCGGCCTGAGTGGTCAGCGTGGTCGGCCTATCGCCATTGTGAAATAGCGCGTTCTGGCGGCTGATTGCCATAATATCCGCATGGCGAGTCACCACCCAAAACCGATCGAAGCCTTCGATCTCGGCTATGCCTAGCGGATTGTTCGCACGCAGCCAGCGGTAGGTCTCGTGAATGCGCTCGTTTGCGTATGCCGACGGATCGACCAGGTTGGAGGCGATGTGGTCGGGAATGCGGGCTTCCTGAAGCTGGGACATCATTGTTTCACCGTGAATTGTTGTTTGCGAGGCCCCGCGTAGCCGAAGAGAAACGCGGCCACCTTTCGAATCTGAATCTCCTCTGCGCCTTCGGTAATCCGGTAGCGGCGGTGGTGGCGGTAGATGTGTTCAAACGGCTTGTGTCGGGAATAACCGATGCCGCCGTGAACCTGCATGGCACGATCGGCGGCCTCGCACACCAGGCGGTTCGACCAGTAATTGCACATGGAAACCTTGTCGGAAAGTTCGCGCTCGATCAGCTTGTGATCCATTCGATCCATTTCCCAGGCTGTCTTGCGAATCAGCAGACGCAGCATCTCCACTTGCGTGGCGAGTTCCACCAGCGGCCATTGGATGGCTTGGTTGTCGGAGAGCGGCTTGCCGAAGGGTTTGCGCTCGCGCGCATAGCGCACGCTTTCCTCTATGCAGTAATGTGCCGCACCGAGCGACGAAGCGGCCTGTCTGATTCGGTTCTGGTGAACGAAACTCTGGCCTAACTTAAGGCCGCGGTCTATTTCACCCCAGTAGCTGTCCTCGGGCAGCCAGACGCCGGTGAAGCTCACGCGAGGATGATCGGTGGGCATATTGAAGGTCCACAGCCATTCCTCGATCTTGACGCCGGGCGCGCGCACGGGAACGATGAAACAGGTGATGCCGAGCGCGTCGCCGTCGTCGCCGGAAGTACGCGCAAAGACCATGACGTGGCTGGCGACATGCATGCCCGTGGTCCACATTTTCTCGCCGTTCAGCAGCCAGCCGGGGCTGCCGTCCCTGGCCTGGCGCACCGCGCGAGTTTCCATGAACGTTGCGTCGGATCCATGGTTCGGCTCGGTGAGGCCAAATGCAGTGCGCATTTCTCCGTTGAGCAGCTTGTCGCCGTCGCGCGCGTCTTGCTCAGGGGTCGCGAACTCGCGGAACAGGATCACGAACGGATTATTGCCAACGATTGAGTGCTCGTTTTGCAAATCGTTGTGTAGTCCCAATCCCTTGGCGGCCAGATGCTCGCGGATCACGGCCATCCACAGGTTCGATCCGTCGCGGCCGCCATATTGCTTTGGCCAACCAAAGCGCAAATGGCCGGCAGCGTCGGCGCGGTGACGGGCCTCTCCAAGCAGCGCTTCCCATTCGGGTCGCGGCAGACCGTTGTTGTCCCAATCTGTTCGGCTGTGCTCGCGGCGATGATCGAAGAAGCGCTCGTTGTCATCCCGCGCCTGCAGCGGTTTGATCTCTGCCTCGATGAAGCGGTCCAATTCGGCCAGGTATTCGATGAGCTCGGCGGGCAGGGAAAAATCCATATGACGTATCCTTAAGACCGGGGACGCTCGAGCGCATTGCGGTATCCTGAATAGTTCGGTTGATCGATTTGAAGCTTCTCCAGCGTGGTCGCGCGCAGATGTTCGGAGACGCCGGCAGTCGAGAGCCCCTTGGCACCGGATGCAAGGGCTTCGGCCAGTGCGGAATTCAGCTCAGGGAGAGTCCCGGCGCGCCCCAGCAGAGTTTGCAGGCGCTCGAGTTCAGCGGCTTCGCCGGCGGTGCTGAATTCAAGTTGACGGCGCACAAGATCGACGGCATTGGCCGCGACGCGTGCCTGAAAAGCGGTATGCGAATCGCTCTTCGGTATCACCGTATCGCGCAAGAATGCGGCGATGGCGGCAAGTATTTCGTCGGGAGATGGTTGGTCTTGCATCGCGGAATTCGTCCAGTGGTCAATTCGCCATGAGCCGTAGCAGGTCGATTTCGGTTTCGGATGTTCGCCGGGCGATCATGGCGCGCTCGACGGTGGCATCGACGCTGCGGAAGGCGGCAAGCGAACCGGCGCACATGACGCCCCACCGCAGAGTGCCGAACATTTCCCACCATGTCGCCGTCTCGCGGTTCACCGGTGGGCCCCCAGCCGCCTCGTATCCTGCGTACAGATCTCCATACTCGCCGAATCCACCCACGGGTTTTTCGATGCGGCCGAAACGCCAGGAATTGACGCATAGCCACCCCAGATCTTCCATGGGATCTCCGATATGGGCGAGTTCCCAGTCGAGCACGGCTCGCACGCCTTCGGGACCGATCATCAGGTTGCCATTGCGAAAGTCTCCATGCACAAGACGCGCTTTCAGAGGCGGCGGCGGACAGCTTGCGGACAGCTCATGGAAAGCCAGGTCGAACACTGGGCGGCGGACGCTATCCCGGCGATAGGCGGTGCGCCACTGCTCGATGAGATCGGCTGGCGTTTGATGCTCCAGGCTTGGAAATCTGCCGGGGTCGATGCTGTGGATACGCGCCAGGATTTGTCCGCAGGAATACGCCAGGGTCTTGCCTGCGCCTGCCAGCGATGCTGCCTTGACGATACGCCCACCGAGCGTCTCTCCAGCAACGAATTCCATGATGAATCCCTGACCCAAGCCATCCTCTGGGGCGAGTACGTGAAGCACTTCGGGCGCCGACACGCCGGCGTCTCGCGCCGCCGTGATCAATTGCGCCTCGACGTTGAGACCAACCGCGACCTGGGATCGACGATCGCCGCCGGGTGCGCGGCGCATGATCAACGGCTGCGATCCGTCGGCCGTGTCAAGGTCGAAACGCCAGATCTCCTGGGTCGCACCCCCGGAGAGACGTTGCAACCCGGAAATAGTGCGCGCCGCAGATCGAAGCCGCGGCGCCAGCGCTGCGAGCGCGGAGCGAACCACGTCCTCACCATGAGCTGCGGAATTCATCTGCGCGAATCACTCCTCAACGCGCGGAATCTTCTTGGTGGGAGCGTCGCGATCTCCCTTTGCGGTTCTGTTATCAGACTATAATTATCCAATGGCCATGTCTATTTTTAATTGACGCCGGTGAACGACAGCACACTCGGGACTCGGGTGCAGTTTCCTTTGACGAGAATCGCATTGGCGATTCTTTCGATTGCCATTCCCTTCGCGGTCGTCAGTGTTCCTCTCAATCTGCTCGTGACCGACAAACCCTCGAGGCGATTGGGAGCACTCGTGCTCACCGGAGTCGTTCTCTTGTCCTATCGGGCCTACGTACGAATCATGGAAGGGCGAGTTCCGGCTGAACTGTCCGGTGCGCTTGCGATCCGGGAACTGAGCATTGGCCTCGCTCTTGGAGCGCTGTTGCTTGCCATCACCGTGGGAATACTCGCCGCGTTGGGCGTATATCAAATTATCGGCAACAATGGTTGGCAGGCCATGCTCGCGTTTCTGCCGGCATGCATCCTCTCGGGAGTTCTCGAAGAGGTCGTCATTCGCGGCATCGTTTTTCGGATCTTGGAACAATGGTTGGGCAGTTGGATTGCGCTCGTGATGTCGGCGGCTATTTTTGGGCTGTTGCATCTCCTGAATCCCGGAGCAACGCTTTTGAATGCTGCGGCGATTGGTGTCGAAGCCGGCGTTCTGCTGGCAGCGGCTTATATGCTCACACGGCGTCTTTGGCTTTGCATCGGCATCCACGTCGCCTGGAACTTCACGCAGGGTGGAATCTTCTCTGTCGCCGTTTCTAGAGGCGCATCCAAAGGGCTGCTGCGGGCGACGATGGTCGGGCCGGAATGGTTAACCGGCGGAACATTCGGGGTTGAAGCCTCGGTCGTGGCGCTGGCGGTGTGTGCGGCAATGGGAATTGTTTTGATCGTGGCGGCGGTAAGGAAAGGTCGCGTCGTCCCGTCTTTTTGGTCTGCCAGGCCAGCGAGGCTCGACACCGCAATGTAGTGCCGCCTTAAGCTTCTAGTCATGGTCCTTGAGCGTCAGAAAGCCCGCAGCCATGAACTTGGCTATGCGTTTCTTAACCGCAGGGAAATCATCGGAGCGGCAAACCCCGCCCGAGAGACGATCGATGCGTCCCGTGCGGGCGAGCGTGTTCATGAGCGCACCAGTGACGAAGTGGTAGCCCCAGAAAATGTCTTCATCCGAGTAATCGGGCAGTGCGCGCTTCAAGATGCTGACGAGCTTTAGCACGACCGGATCGAAGTGAACGTCCAGAAGCGCCGCCCCTTCGGGCGTATTGCTGACGCGCGCGCAGAGCGCGGCATAGTTCATCCACAGTTCACCGCCCTCGTAGTAGAGGTCCAGGTCAGTATCCAGGAATGCATGGAGCGCGCCTTCGACCGTCGGGCGATCTGCGGCCTCTGTCTCGTATCGTTCAAGCGCGGCCGTTCGGCGATCGCTGGTGACACTCGCGCGTCTCGCGAACACAGCCTCAAACAGGTTGCGCTTGTCCTTGAAATAGTAATGCAACAGAGTGGTGTGGATGCCCACGCGCTCGGCTACATCGCGGAGCGTTACACCATAAAGTCCATGTTTCGAGAACAGATACTCGGCTGCATCGAGGATTTGTTCCAAGCTGTCGGCGCGCTGCTGTGCCTTGCTGCGACTTTGACGCTTCGGATCTGCATACACCAAGCTCAACCTTTTTTCAGCAGAGATGATCGACAGAGTCATATCCGTCAAGCATTGTCTCCTTTCACGGCAAGTTTCCCATTTGAGTAGTCAGCACGCAATTGGTTCTTGTCTATCTTCCCCGTCGCGGCCAAAGGCATGGCATCAACCGCCAAGATCTGGTCGGGAATCCACCAACCGGCGACCTTTCCGCGCAGCAACTCGAGCAGCGCCTGAGCATCTACCGACAGCCCTTGCCGCGGCTCCACGATTAGAACCGGACGCTCGCCCCACTTCTCATCCGGGCGGGCAATGACTGCCGCGAGACCCACTGCGGGGTGACAACCAACGATGACTTCGATTTCGGTGGGGTTGATCCACTCGCCGCCTGATTTGATCAGGTCCTTTGCGCGTCCACAAATTGTCAAATTGCCGGCGTCGTCGATGCTGGCGAGATCGCCGGTGTCGAAATACCCTTGCGCGTCCAAGGGGCTGGTCTCGGACTTGAAGTAGCGGTCGACCACACTCGCGCCCTTTACTTTCAGATGGCCAACCACGCCGCGTTGCCGAGAGAGCTTGAGGCCGTTGGCGTCCGTGAGCGTGAGGTCGAGCCCCATGGGAGGACGGCCGGAAGCTCGCGTTTCGGTTGGCGCTGTGTCGGGTGGGGCAATCGTGCCCAAGGGCGAGAGTTCGGTCATGCCCCAGCTCGTTTGCACCGACGCACCGAGGCGCTTCTCCATGCGCCGGATGAGCGCATCGGGACAGTTCGCGCCGCCGATCAGTATCCGTTTCAACGCTGGCAGCTCGCCGCCCACGGCGTCAAGGTGATCGAGCACACCCAGCCACACAGTCTGGATGCCGGCAGCAATGCTGACAGCCTCATCGCGCATGATCGCGGTCAGGCTGGCGCCATCGGTGTGGCGGCCCGGCAAAACCAACTTGGCGCCGACCGCAGGAGCGGCGAAAGGAAATCCCCAGGCGTTGGCGTGGAACATGGGCACGGCGACCAGCAGAACGTCACTGCCAGTCAATGCGATTGCGTCTGCCTGCAGGGCGCGCAACGTGTGCAAGTAATTGGAGCGGTGGGTGTAGAGCACACCTTTGGGTTTGCCGGTGGTGCCCGATGTGTAGCACAGCCCGGCCGGCGTCTGTTCGTCGAAGTCGCCCCACACGGCCGTAGCGCCGTGCGTTTTCAGCAAGGCTTCGTGACTCCACAGCCGCGCCCTGTGGCCACGCAAGAGCTGACCATCGAACCCGCCGCCATCCATGAGGATGATGTGCTCGAGGTTCGGACACAGCGGCGCCAACTCGGCGAGGAGAGGGGCAAGGCTGGAAGCGACGGCGAGGGCGCGGTCGTCTGCTTCGTTGATCATTGCCGCAAGATGTGCGCTGGTAAGACGCGGATTGAGCGTATGGCAAACCAGCCCGGCGCCCATGAGCGCGTAGTAGATTTCCAGATGGTGCTGGGTGTTCCAGCCCAGTGTGCCGACCCGATCGCCAATACGCAGTCCCAATGCCCCGAACGTGCCCGACAGCCGGTTGCTTCGCAACCTTAGGTCGGCGTAGCTGATTCGCTGCGCAGGTTGTCCGGCCTCCGCGGTGACAATCTCGCGATCCCCCCACCATTTGGCGGCGTGATCGAGGAACTTGTCGACGGTGAGGGCATAGGGTTGCATGCGTTCACAGCAAGTCGGCCGAGTGCGCGTCAGAAACCCAACAGAAACCTTATGCCGAACTGGCGAGGCGGACCCGCGAAGCGCAGGCCTGAGTTCAGAGCCCCGACGTAGTGCTGGTCGGTGATATTCGTGCCGTACAAGGTGGTCACAAGCTTGTCGTGCGCCCAGGCCAGTTGCGCGCCTGCGATGTCACGTCCTGCGAGATGATCGCCCAGGGAGGCATTCTCGAACAGTGTCGCCCACTGCGGAGCGACGTAGCCGTAGTTGATGCGCGGCGTCAGCGTGTCATCCGCACTCAGATTGAATTTGTACTGGCCGCCGATGTTGAATGTGAAGTTGGGCGCGTAAGTCTGCGAATGGCCCGTCAGATTTATGCACGAAGGGGTGGCGGGGCCGTTGGTCGGATCGCAAGGCGTACCGCCCACGATTCTCGGGTCCGAGGCATAAAATTGTCCGAGCTCACTGTGCATCACGGTCGTGCCGGCATCGAAGGAGAGCGCACCGAACACGGCTTGAGTTTGCAGCTCGACCCCGTAGATATGCGTCGTGTTCGGATTGTTCACTTCGAAGCCGAATATCGGAATCGCCGGGTAGCCGATGGTGACTTGGAAATCCCGGTAGAGATCGTAAAAACCGTCAATCTGCGTGCGCAAGTGCCCGTTGAACGCGGTCGACTTATAGCCAATCTCGAAGTCAGTAAGCTTCTCTGCACCGAATGCAGCGGGAGTACCCAAGCCCACGGGGACATTGAGGCCACCGGGCCTGAATCCCGTCGAGGCAAAGCCGTAAACGAAATTGTTCTGATCGATGGTGTAGTTCAGCGAGAGCTTGCCGGAGGTGTTCACATACTTTGCCGTCTGCGTGTCAGCGAGCGGCAAACCGTACTGCATGATCTGCACATAATTGGTGGTCTCGGAGGTCGTGTAGCGACCCCCGATCTGAAGCTGAAAGCTGTCAGTGAATTGGAAACTCAGCTGACCGAAGCCGGCAAAAGCCGTGACGGGATTAGAGCCCTGCAGCGAATACTCGGCCGCCGGACCAACTCCCAGCGGAGTTGCGATCAGGAACTGATACGGGGGCAGGAAGTAGTAGGTATCTCGATCCGCATAGCCGCCGAGGATCCAGGTCACGAATCCCTTCTCTGGGGAGATGATGTTGAATTCCTCCGACCAAAGCGTCTCATCGACCGTGTCATAGAAATAATCGTTGGCGGCTGCCGTTCCGTCCAAATCCGCTGCATAGGTGGTGTTGCCTTTCTGGTAACCGGACACCGAGCGCAGCGTGATCCCATCCGGCAGCACGTAGTCGACTTTCAACACCGAGCGGCCAAATCGATCGAGCGCTTCCTGCGGAGAATTAGCCGTGATATTAAAGAGATCTTCCGTCGAGTAAAAAGGATCCGCCGGATATCCACCCATGTTCAGATAGTTATAGTCGGTCTTGAAGAGGACCGTCAGGTCGTCGTTCGGCTTCCAGAGCAGGCCAAGGCGTACGCTGCCGATGCGAAGATTGCCCGGATTGCCGTCGTACGCGCCGCCGCCAGGCCCCGTGATGTGGTAGAAGCTGTCGCGAGATTCGCTGTTGAACGCAATACGCGCAGCGAGTGTGTCGCTGATCGGCAGATTGATCGCGCCCTGCAATCCAAAGTCGGTGTAATTGCCGGCTTGCGCCTGCACGTAGCCGTGATAGCCGCCATTGATAACGGGGTCATTCGTGGTGACGAAGACTGCGCCGCCAGTGGCGTTCTGGCCGCCGAAGGTGCCTTGCGGTCCGCGCAATATTTCGACGCTCGCGACGTCGTAGTATGGCTCTTCTTGGAAGTAGCCGGGGAAGGTGCCCACGCCGTCGCGGTAGGTGACCACACCCACCGTGGTCTGAGAGTTGTGCTCCCCCTTGCCGATGCCGCGGATGTTGAAATCAATTCCCTGACCGAAGTTGTCGATGGTCGCCCCGGGTGTGGCGAACTGCAACTGATCAATGCTGGTGACGCCCATGTTGGCGAGGTCGCCCCCGCTGATGACCGTTGCCGCGATCGGTGTGGTCTGCAGGTCCGTGTGCCGGCGTTCCGCCGTGACGACGACCTCGGTCAACGATTGATCGGAACTCGCGCCGGGTGGTGTTGGACCCGCCGTCTGCGCTACGGCTGCGCCGGACCAAACCAGCGCTGCCAGCGACGCGTTTACCCAAATCAGTTGGATTTTCATGATTCCCCCTACTCATGGACGCGCTCTGTGACGCTTGGGCGGATTCTGATCTTAACTATCTAAACAGTCAACATTCACTATGATGATAGCGAATTTAAGCCGCGCTTGACTGATTCACGCTAGGGTGCTGATTTGGGGGCGTCGCGCCATCCGCCGCCCAAGGCCTTGAAGACGGCGATTTGGTCTTGAACCAGGGCAGCGTCGGATGAGGCAACGGCGGCGTCGACCGCGACCAGCGATTGTTCTGTTGTAAGCAAATCGAGGTTACTGACCGAGCCTGCGAGGAATTGATCGTGAGCCATGTCATAGGCTTCGTGAATCTTTTCTTGGGCATCGCCAAGTGCTTGTCGGTTATCGAGCGCCGCGCCGTATAAGGCGAGGGCCTGCTCTATTTCCTTGAGCGCGGCGAGCACCACGGAATCGAACGATGCCAGTGCTGCCGCTTGCACGGCCTTGGCTTGGCGCACGCGAGCGCGCGGTGCGGCCATGTTGGGAAATGACCAGCTGATCGAAGGGCCGACGCCCCAGGTTCGACCCACATTCGTGTTGAGCTGCGAGAGTTCGACGGCGGCGCCGCCATAAAGGCCGACCAGTCGGATGGTGGGATACAAATCTGCCGTGGCGACTCCAATTTCGGCGGTCGCGGCCGCCAGTCGACGGTCGGCCTGGCGCACATCGGGACGGCGCTTGATGAGTTGCGACCCATCGCCCACCGGAATGAGCGCGACGAGGCGGGGCGGCGTGATGCAGGTGTCGAGATCATTCGGCGCTTCAGCAGGAGTTCGGCCGAGCAGCGCGGCCAGCTCGAAGAGCACCGCTCGCCGTTGGCCTTGAAGCGCTGGAATAGTCGACCGAACTTGGGCCACCAAGGCTTGCGCCCGCGCGACGTCGAAATCGGAATTGGCTCCCGCCTCATGACGCTTGACGCTGATGTCGGCCTCTCGGGATACGACCTCGAGCGAACGGTGTGCGACATTGAGTTCTTCTCCGAGCGCACAGACCGCCGCGTAGGCGCGGGCGGTTTCCGCAGCCACCACCACCCTGACGCCGTCGCGGACCGCGGCCACCGCGTCCGCATTGGCGTTCGCCGCTTCGATCGCGCGGTGGACCCGGCCGAACAGATCGACCTCGTAGGCGGATTGAATGATGTCTTCGAACAGCCAGAACGTCTGCGGCGGACGTCCAGTCAGCTCGAGAATCTCATCTGTCGCGGCGTCGCGCCCGTACAGGCCCCCTGCCATTGCCGAGGTCGACGGATAGCGCTCGGCGTGCACTGCCGACAATACAGCGCGTGCCGCGGCGAAGTTTGCGTCGGCTGCCGCGAGGGTGCGGTTCGCCTGAAGCGCCTGCTGCACCAGCGCGTCGAGGCGCGAATCATTATAGAGACGCCACCACGCATCGGGCGGCGCTGCCGGCGTCTCGGCGGCTGTGTTCAAAGACACCAAAGGCGCCTCTGCGCCTGACGGCAGTGCCGGTGCATGATAATTCGGGCCCACTCGGCAAGCGGCGAGCGAGGCGGCGACAGCCGCGCTCACGCAAATGAGTCGGCGCGATATCACGGCGGACTCGATCCGCGCGCGCGAAACAGCGGCATTGGGGATGCGGGACCTTCGGGTGCCGCGCTTCGGATGACCACGACGAGCAATGCCACCGCGGTAAGGAATGCGATCGCGATGAATCCATCAATGACCGCCTGGGTGGTGGCCGCCAGTCGCACCACGTTTCCCAATGCCAACTCGCCGCGCGCCACGGCGCCGGCCGGATCGATGACCCGCGTAGTCACAGCGCCAAGCGCCCTCAAGCGCTGGATGACTTGCGCATCGCCGATCTGCAGATGCTGGCCGATCAAGTTCGATGCCACTTGCTCTCGCACACGAGCGAGCGTTGTCACAAACGCGGTTCCAATCTCCCCGCCCATGAGCCGCGCCGTTTGCAGTACGACGCCGAAGCTGAGGGCATCCTGGGGTTTTAAGTGAAGAACGCCGAAGAATATGACGCCGGATAGGGCGAAACTTTGCCCAAGCGACTGGAGAAAAGACGATGGAAGAAACTGGTACGACCCCCAGAGCGGCGTCAGGTTGTAGGCCACCATGAGACAGCCGATGCTGATGAAGATGAATCCGATGGCGGCAACGAGCCTCGCGTCCGAGCGGCGCAGCATCAAAGCCGCCAGAGGACAGAAAAGGAGCTGCGGCACCGCCACCCAGATGAGCGTGTCGCCCGTTTCCAGCGCGCGAAAGCCGCGCACCGAGCCCAAGTACAGTGGGATCAAAAACGCGGTCGCTGTGATCGTCAGACGCAGAAATGCGATCAAGACAAACAGACTCGGCAGCGGCGCGCCGAAGACCACCTTCAGATTCAAGAGTGGCCGAGCCGTGCGTGCCTCATGAATCAAAAACGCCAACAGCAGCAAGACGCCGGCCAACATCAGTCCCCACACCACTCCCGAGTTGAGCCAGTCGAGCCGATTTCCCTGATCGAAAGCCGCATAGATCAATGCCAGGCCGGATCCGCCCGCCAACAGAGCAAATCCATCGGTCGGCGGGCGTACGGTGATCGGCTTGATGGCCATACCGCGCCGCAAGCACAGCGACATGATCAAAGAGAGCGGCACATTTTGCCAAAAGATCCATCGCCAGGAATGATGCTCGACGTACCAGCCTTCGAGCGAAGCCGATATATTGAGCGACAGCTCAAGATTGAGCGCGTAGAGCGCGATGCCGAATGCCCAGTATTTAGGGGGCATGTTGAGCAAAATGAAACTCAAGGTGAGCGGTATGAAGAACCCCGTGGCCAGACCGCCCAAGAACTGCATCGCCAATAAGGTATGCAGATTCGGCGAATACGGGGTCAGCAAGGAAATGAGTGCAAATGCAATGGACGCGCCGATCAATACCCGTCGCGGACCATAGGTCGCGCCCATCCAAACGGCCGGCACCGTGACGAGCATCTGGGCCGCGGTTTGCGCGGTGGTGATCCACGCCCCCTCGTCGAATCCTGCGCCCACCGCGCCGCGTATGTCGGCAAGGCCGAATGTGGACAAGCGGCCGTTCAGTGTCGATATGAACGTGCCCATGAGAACAGCCACGAGTCCGAGCCAGGGTATGGAAGTCGGCGGTGACGGCAGCGTCGGTGCGGTCAAGCCTGAGGCGGGCAAAGGTGCCGTCGCATTCATCGGCGCCGCCCATCCCTGGCGTCGACCTTCGCTTCCACCGACATGCCGGGCACCAAGCGATCGGCGAG
>Ga0302324_100003556_pt1 | contig 35105 bp, 47 predicted proteins | sample Palsa_T0_1_FD_201949 | JGI IMG/M metagenome (GOLD analysis project Ga0302324, IMG submission 201949) | Peat permafrost microbial communities from Stordalen Mire near Abisko, Sweden - Palsa_T0_1 | ecosystem: Environmental > Terrestrial > Soil > Palsa > Peat permafrost | place: Sweden: Abisko...
TTCGCAATAACCACTTTCCAGATTCAAAGTAGTGACGGTTCTTTTGCCTGAGAGTTTCCGGGGCGGTTGCTCCTTCGGCGCCGGCACGTGCCAGTCTCTCCCGTCAGCACAACAAATTTGCGATTGCCAGCAAGTGTATGCCAGTACTACGGCTTTGTCAAGCAAAATGTTGTCGGACAACCGTCACGATGGAAGTCGCAGTGGCAGCGCTCGGTATCGCTAGGTTAGTGAGGGCGATGCTCGGAGGATTTGGGGCCCACGTTCAACATCGGAACTGGGCACTTGCTGGCCGGACAATGATCTGGCCCTAGCGTTTTGTATCTTCGCCCGTCAAAAGTCGAGTCGTAGCGAAAGCTGGCCCACGCGGTTCCCGCCGTTTTCGGCGGACTGCACGGTTTGCGTGATACCAAACGTGCTAGGCGAGGAAATGTCCATGGATTGCGGCTGCAGGAAGTTGGGATGGTTCAGGACGTTGGTGTAGGTAGCCTCAAAACGCATCCTGAGGCGCTCCCATATCGCAAAGCTCTTGGATAACCCGGTCGACAGCGTGTTCGTCGGCGGGCCTATGCAATTCCCAACGCCTTCGTTTCCGATGCGACCGGCTCCCTGAGGCGTATTAACGAATGCATTTATGTTAAACCAGCTTGCGTTCGGTCCAGGGTTCGAAATGTTGCAACTTGCAATCTGGTCGGGCTTTATCTGTCCGTACCGATAGAGTTCATTGAGATTGGACACGCTGAGGCCTACGTTGCTGTCAATAGCCGTCATGAAGGGTCCCGTTTGGTCTAGAAGAATCGCACTAAGTTGCCATCCTCCCAACACTCCATTTACAAAACGATTTGAGTTAGCCAGGAACTTCCTGCCGTGTCCGAAAGGAAGCTGGTAGAGCCCGGTCACTAGGAATCGCTGTCGGCGTGGCCCGGGATCATTGCCCCGGTCATCCCTCAAGCTAAAGCGATCATCGATCGAACTGGTGAAGTTACCGGCTTCGGTCCCATACCCTGATGGAGAATCGCCGCCCTCATCGGAAAGATCTTTGGCCCAATCGTAGGTTGCTTGGAAGTAAAATCCTCCAGACATGCGGTGCGAGAGCTGCAGTTCCAAAGACTGATAGTTTGAAAATGCCGCGTTTTCCTGCGATGACACAATGTTGTACTGGGGGTACGGTTTGATGCAGGGTCCGTTGGGACTGGAATGGCATTGATTCAGGTCAAAACTCATCGGTAGGCGATAACTGTTGTTTCCGATATAGCTACCACGGGCCGTCCAGGTATTCCACAGCTGCCGCTCGATTGTTACGTTCCACTGAGCGGATTGAGGGTCTTTGTAATATCTATCCTGTCCCTCGAATACATTAAACGTGCCAACGATCGCTGGGCTTTGGCCGCCGTTGCCGTACCCAGCTGCTGGAAGTCTGAAGGTAGGTTGACCGTTCGAGAAACTATTCACGTAAAACGGGGCGTTGGTGGCAGCGACACCGGTCATCATGTAAGCTTCCCAACCCAGGCTCGGAACCGTATAGAGGCCAATACCAGCACGAAATACGGTCTTGTCATTACCAAAAGGACGCCACGCAATACCTACGCGAGGATCGAAATCGTGATAGTACGTGGCCCTTAACCACTTGGGATAGCCTGCTTGGCTCGCAGTCTCCACAGGCGAACACGGTAATGCCGGATTCGGCAACGGGTTAATCGAGCAGGCGTTGATCGTATACAAGACGCCGGGCGCAGGGGGAAGTTTCTGCAGAGCGATGTCAGGAATGACTAGGCCACCGTTGGCCGGATCGAAATTGGCAATGTTGCCGTTCGCCTCGCTGAAAGGCGGCATCAGTTCCCAACGTAAGCCAAAGCTGAAGGTTAGGCTTTTGGATACATGCCATTCGTCTTGCCCGAAAACGGCGAAGTGCTCCGACTGTTGAATAAGGAATGGTCCTGTCACGAAGACTTGATCCGTAGCCGGCAAACCTAGGAGAAGATCGGCGAAAGCGTTCCCGCTGAACATGCCGTTAAAGGTGAAGGAGCCGAACTCGTCGGATTGGCCGAAGTCATCCACTCTGCCGAGAGACACGTGATGAAGCTCGGCGCCCATCTTGATCGTGTGTTTGCCCTTGAGCCAGGAAAGGGTATCGTTATATTGCGTCACTCTAGAATAAACTGGCCCGATCGTGTCATGCCCCAAACTCGTAAACCCGGTTCCAGTGCTGAAATTGAAGCCAGGGAAAGCACCGTTAGTGCCAGCCCGCGAGAGATCCAATCCCGTAAGGCCCAGGTAGTTGTCCACCTCGGCGCCTTGATAGGGGAACGTTGAGTTTACATTGAGGCGGCTCAATCCGAACCGAAATTCGTTGACCAGGTGCGGCGTGATGGTGTAGTTGTCGGAAATGATCAAGTTCTTGTCCGTCTCGTTGTTCGTGGTCGGCGGCAATATTTGGGCGGGTGACGGCGGTGCAAACGAAAGCCCTGTTTCAGCTTGCTGCGGAAGGTTTTTCCAGCTCCACCTTCCGAAAAGGAGGTTTTTGGTGCCGATGTAGTGATCGATGCGGATGTCGTATCCATTCGTTTCGTTCGCTAGCGGCTCGAGCGATCGGTAATCGCCCGTGGTAGACCCAGAGTATAAGTTCGGCAGCGGAATGTATTTCGCGAACAGCTTCTGGGCGACTGAGTTCAGGCAATCAACCTGATTCGGTTGGGAACAGGGAGGAATAGTGTTATTCGGATACGGAGCGTTAGTATAAGGATCGATCGCCGTTGGTCCAGGGACACCATTTAGGTTCCCCGCAATCATAGCCGCGGTCGGAAGATTGTCAATTACCACCTGCGAACCCGGGTGCCGATTCTCCTCCGTATCTATAAAAAAGAATGTCTTATCGTGTCCGTTGTAAAGATGCGGAATCACCACCGGACCGCTCAAGCTACCGCCAAAAGTATTCCAAACCTTGGCCTGCTTCACCGTTGAGCCATACTGGGTAGCATCGAGATCGCGGTTCTGAAGATATTCGAAGAGGCTTCCGTGCAATGTGTTCCCGCCGCTCTTGGTAGTAACAGTCACGTCGCCGCTGGTCGCAAACTCGGCGTTATTGTTGATCGCCGACACTTTAAACTCCGCGAGCATCTCCGCCGACGGGAACATGTTGCTGGCGGGTGAGTTGAAAAGAATGTTGACACTGGAGGCGCCGTCTACAGAATAGTCGACTTGGTATGGTTGGGAGCCGGCAAGTCCAATTACGCCATATTGGTCCTGTTGGACATTAGGTTGGCCGACAATCGCCCCGAGGGGACTGGTGGAAGCGCCGCGATAGTTTGCCGGTAGCTCCGTAACCGCCTGACTGTTCATGGTGTTGGCGATGGTCGCATTCTCCGTATTGATCGTCGCGGCGATGGCGTTTACTTCTACCGTCTGTTGTACAGATGCCAATGCCATCGTCAGATCAACGCGTCTCTCTTGCCGCGCGTCGAGCGTAACTTCGTTCAGTTTGGCGGTCGCGAAGCCAGCCTTGGTTACGGAAAAGGAGTATCTACCTGGCGGCACATTTAGCAATTGGTATTGACCGCTGCCGCTTGTGGTCGCAGTGCGGACGCTATTGTCGTCCAGGTTGGTGAGCGTGATCACCGCGCCTCCGACGACGCTGCCCGATTGATCCTGGACAGTGCCGACAAACGTTCCGAACGTGGACTGCGCGAAGGCCGATGTACCGGCGAGCAGGATCAGACAAACAACCAGCAAGTTACTTCTTCGAAGCAGGCTTAGCGAAAAAGGCATAAGATTCTCCTTGCTGAACATATTTCAGTATTGCGTGGTTCCCGCAGGATGGAAGTGCGAATCGGCCAAACTTGGGCTCACTTGCCGGCTTTTGACAAGCCAGTATCCTGGGCCCCATCTGTCGGTTTGCCTGAGAACATTATCCCTTCGGCGGGTCAGTACGAAGCGGACCTCACCGCTTCGCAATAACCACTTTCCAGATTCAAAGTAGTGACGGTTCTTTTGCCTGAGAGTTTCCGGGGCGGTTGCTCCTTCGGCGCCGGCACGTGCCAGTCTCTCCCGTCAGCACAACAAATTTGCGATTGCGAGCAAGTGTATGCCAGTACTACGGCTTTGTCAAGCAAAATGTTGTCGGACAACTTGCGCTGTTGAGAAAGAATCAGAGCGTAGTATCGTTATAGGTTCACGGCTGGCGAGGGCGGCGCTTGGAGGATGTAGTGCCGACGTTCAAGCCCATCTCTTTCAAGCGAGCCTTGGCCTTGGCGGCGATGTCGGTGTCCGGAAAGCGGCGAATGACGTCGCGAAATTCGGCGGCGGCGGCATCGTTCTTGCCGAGCTGGACGAGACTTGCTCCCTTCATGTAAAGGGCATCGGGCGTCTTATTGCCGTCCGCGTAGCGTTCCAAGACGGCGTCGAAGGATTGCTGGGCATTGCTGTAATCCTGCCGCTTATAGTGAATGTCGCCGATGTAGTATTGCGCGTTTGAGGCGAACGTGGTGTTGGGGAAGTATTTCAGATAGTCGTTGAACTCTTGCATCGCGAGATCGTACTTCCCGCCCACGTAATCGCGGAATCCGTTGGAGTAAAGCGTCTCGGCCGACAAACCGGCGGGAGGTCCGGTTGGGGATTGGGCCGGGGTGGTCAAGCCGTCGTTGGAAGAACCGGGCGGGGGCGGGGCGGGCGCGCGAAGCGTGTTGATGAGGTTCTGCAAGTCCGCCATCTTCGCGTCGAGCTTGCCGATGCGCGTGTTCATGTCGAGCACGGACTCGCGGACGGCGCGGAAATCCTCGGACATCTGATCCAGCTTAGTCCCCACGCTGAGGACGGGAGCGGCCACGCTTTGCTGCTGCTGCTTCATCGCGTCGTTGAACTTGTTCTCCATGACGTTCACCAGGTTGTTGGTGCGAGTGACGGCGTCGAGCGTGGTTTGGACCAGGGTTTGCGTGGTGACCAGACGATCGCCAAAATCCTTCTGCATGGTGCGAAGCTGATCCTGCAACATGGCGACGTCGCGCTGCAATTCTTGAATCTCTTTGCTTGCGCCGAAACTCAAAGGCGCGACCGCGACAAACACAAGGACAATGCGAGACAAGCTCATAGTTACTCCTGTTACTTAGCGCGGGCGCGGCTTTTTAAAGGCATAGCGCCCGCTCTCGATTACTTCACTTACTGGCCGGGCGAGAGATGGGCGCGCCGATTCTTTTGCCAGCACTCCTCGTTCGCCTCGGTGCACTGCGGTCGCTCCTTGCCGTAACTGATGGTCTTCAGGCGATCCGCTGGCACGCCCAACTGGACTAGTAATTCCTTGGCGGCGCTGGCACGGCGGTCGCCCAACGCGAGGTTGTACTCGGCCGATCCGCGTTCGTCGCAATGGCCCTCCACCACGACGGTGAAGTTAGGATCCTGTCCGAAGATCTGTTTCAAGAGGCCGGCGTCACGGGTAAGGGCATCGCGGGCGTCGGAACGCAGGTCACTCTTGTCGTAATCGAAATAGGCATCCTGCGATTGCTGCTGCAGGATATCCGAACTGCTTAACCGGGGACCGGTCGGAGGCGGCGGAGGCGGAGGCGGAGGCGTACCCACTGAGACGGTAACCGATCGCGAGTCGGAGCCGCCCGGCCCGTTGGCGGTCAGCGTGTAAGTGGTGGTGGCAGTCGGAAAGACTTGCCGCTGACCCTGGCTTTGGACCGCGCCGACGCCTTGGCTGATCGACATGTCCGTCGCATTGCCGATGGACCACGCCAAGGTAGAGGACTGACCGCGCTCGATAGTAGAGGGTTCCGCGGTGAAACTGTTGATGGTGGCGCGCGCGGACGGCGCCGTGGGGGCGACCGTGGGCGCCGGGGGCGGAGGCGGCGGAGGCGGTGGAGTCTTCTTGCTGCATCCCGCGGTGATCATCGACAAAGTAAGCGCCAGCACGATAGCGCCGAACTTATAGGTATGCGATCTCTCACGCTCGGTCATTTTACTTGCGTTCTCCTCTTCTGGGTAAAAACAAATCTTATTTGAAAGCTACTGCGTTGCTCTACTCCAAACCGGCTTCTCATTGTTTCCCTGGGTGGTGAGCTGCTGCACGCCAGTGCCATTCGCCAGCATAGTGTAAATCTCGGTGGCGCGGCCGCGCTTCGACGAAAAGACCAAATGCACGCCATCGGGCGCCCAAACGGGATTTTCGTTCCGTCCCGCTCCGTGAGTAAGTTGCACGACGTCCCGAGTAGCTACATCCATAACAAAAATGTTGTAATTCCCCGGCTCGAATCCGCGAGTCCAGGCAAACGCTATATGCTGACCGTCCGGGCTCCAAGAGGGATTCACCGCTTCGCCTTCTCCGGTGGTGAGCCGGGCGACATCCGTTCCATCAATATTCATTCTATATATTTGGGGCAGCCCTCCGCGATCCGAGACGAACACAATGTCGGCGCCGGTCTTGGGATTGGCCTTGGGCTCCACCTCGATGGAGCCGGAATGCGTGATGCGCCGAATGCTTCCACCGTCGAGATCGGTCATGTAAACCGAGTAGCCGCCACCAGCCGAAGAATAGATGAGCAGATGGCGGCTGTCGGGCATAAAGTCGGACGCCGCGTTCATGGACGCTTGTTGATTATAGTAGACAAGCTTTCGGCCGGTCTCGAGGGAATGCATGTAGATCTGCGGCTGCCCCAGATTCTCTCTCGGTTCCGCGATGCTGGAGCGGAGCTTATCCGCGGACGCGCGCGAGGACGCCAGCAGCGGGAACGTGGTGAACGCGATCTTGGCGCCGTCCGGCGATACCGCGGGGAAACTGGTGATTGTTCGGTACGACGTGAACTGTTTTTGATCGGAGCCGTCGTAGTTCATCGACCAGATCTCTTTATGTCCGGTGCGATCGGAGACGAAGTAGATGCGCGTTCCGATCAGGCTCACGGCGCCGAACTGCTTCAGGATGTCGGCGGCGAAATCCTGAGCCACTTTTCGCGCGCCCGCTTCATCCAGGGATCCGATGTAGACCTTCCCGATGAGCTGCGCGGAAGTGGTGTTGGCTTGGGCGACGTCGTACAGCCAACCGTAGAGAACCAGCTGGTTGTTTTGAACGGCGGTGTAGCCGAATGCAAGATAGTTGGCGTTCACCGGCGGGCCGGACCAATCCGCGAGCCAGGTCCCTTGATTTTGACCGCTCGCGTGCGGCCGAAAATCGGCGGGCTGCTGCGGAATCTGGAGCGGATACGAAGTCTTGGGGACGATGTTAAGCTGGCCGGAATTATTAAGCTCGCTCGACAGCGTGCTGTTGAAAGTGGCCATCAGGCGCTGCGCGTCGCCCACGCCCCTCAGATCGGGGACGGCGATCTTGGGCTTCTCGCCGGTTTTGTGTATCTCGCCCGAGATGTTGACCTGCGAGTAAATCAGCCCGCAAAGTGCGAGAGCGAAGCTACCGAAAATTATGATTTTTTTCATCGTTGCAATTGGAACCGAAGTTCGACGTTGGCTTGGCTTTGCCCGTATTCCGGGGGAAGCGCTGGAAAGGGAGCCGCATCCATGACGGCGCGAACGGCGGAATAATCGAGGTTGCTATTCCCGCTGCTCTGGGCAACCCGCGAATTTCGGACCGATCCGTCGCGCAGTATATCGAAGGTGACGATCACTTCCGGCGCCGTGTGCATCCCCGCCAGGCCGCCGGTCTGCCATTTTTCAGTCACTCGCTTGATAACCAGGTCGGCATACGCGCCGAAGCGATTTCCGAAAGTGCTGTTCGGTCCCACTCCGACGCCGCCCGCGCCCGGTTTTTCATACATCGGAGACACTGCGGCCGGAGGGTCGTGGCTGAACACCTGATTGGGAGACGGCGTCCGCGGCTGATAACGCTGCGGAGACATCTGTTCGAGTGAGCGCGTGTCCACATGCCGGCTTTTGAGTGGAATAGCCTTCGGTTCCGGCGGCTTGGCCTTTTGTTTGGGCTGCGGCTTGGGCGCTTGCGGCACCTGCGACTCGGTATCGTTAGCGACAGGGTTTACGATACCGGCGCGGGACGGCAGCGGGATGCTCTTCACTGCGTTGACCGCGACGGCGTCACCCATCTGAGTGGTGGCCGATCCCCAAACCTCGCGGGAACGCGTGTAGTTGATCGTGGACACCACCAGGAGTCCGGCGATGGCGGCGTGGAGCATGACCGACTGCAGGAAAGGTCCGCCTATGGATTCGCGCTCGTCGAGGATGTCTGTGTGTTGGGACATGTCAGCGGCGCTTTTCGGCCTGATCTTCCGGCTGCGTGACTATGTTGATCGCGAGTTTCGAGTCGCCCAGCGTCGCGACCACTTGCGCAATGGGGTCCCAGGGCGTTCTTCGATCGGCCCGCAAATACACGGACGACGCGTTCTGAAAGCGGCGGTGGATTTCGCTCGCGAGCAAATTGATGTTCACCGGCTTGTCGTTGAGATAGGTGGCGCCTTCGCGGGTAATCTGGACCACCGGAAGGTCCTGCACATTCTCCTTCACCGGCTTGACCTTGGGAACTTCCACCTGGAGCCCGAACTCCATCACGTGCGCGGTGAGCATGAAGATGATCAGCAACACCAGCACGACATCGACCAGGGGAACGATATTGATTTCGGCCAGCGAGCTGGTGCCACGGAAGCGACTGCGGCGCCCGGCGTTGGAAGTGCTGCCCATGGAGAACGCCATGCTATCCCTCGAAGCTTCTATCCAGCATGTTCAGGAACTCGAGCAGGAAGTCCTCCATGCGCGCGCCAAATTCCTTGATGGAGCTGCCGAACAGGTTGTAGAAGATGGCGGCGGGAATGGCGGCGAACAGACCCATGGCCGTGGTGATGAGGGCTTCCGAGATACCGGGCGCGACGGCTCGCAGGCTTGCGGCGCCGGCGGTTCCGAGCTGCTGAAACGCGTCGATGATGCCCCACACCGTTCCGAACAGCCCGATGAACGGCGACACGGTTGCCGTGGTGGCGAGCAGGCTCATGTTACGCTCCAGCCTGGTGATCTCTTCGCTCATCCCCAGCTGGAGCGTTCGCTCCAGCGCCAGCGGATTGGTGACGCTGCCGCGCGATTTCATCTGACGTTTCACTTCGCCGTAACCGAAATCAAACACCACTACCAGAGGCGACCTCCGGAACTGCTCGCTCACCGCGGCGATCGCATCCAACCCGGGAGCCTTGCGAAAGGCCCGCAGAAACGCTCGGTTGGCGGACCGGGCGCGCCGAAACACGGCCCACTTCGAGAGTATTACCGCCCAAGAGAGCAGCGAGAAAAATAAGAGAATCACCATTACGGCCTTGGGCAAAGGTCCCGAGCTTTGGACCAGATCCCATAGACTCAATTGCAGGAAAAGCCCGCCAGCATGGTGCAGTATCAACCAGGCTCCTTTCCACTAACCGGCGCACGGGGCGCCCGGCCGCGTCGGAAATGGGGGCAATCGCTCCGACACCTTCATCATATCGCGGCGCTCTCCCCTCTCCTTCGTCTCAAAACAGAATCGTTCCGTTCTGTTTTACAGTATGCCTCAAACCGGGCGAAAACACACTCCTTGCGCTGAATTAGACGGATCAAAACCTCGTATAATTTCATCGAGTGTTGCTGGAACTGATGGTGGAGAACTACGCCGTGGTGGAACGGGTTCGCGTCAAGTTCCACAAAGGACTCAACCTGTTGACGGGAGAGACGGGCAGCGGAAAGTCGATCGTAGTGGATGCGCTGGGGTTGGTTTTGGGAGGCCGGGCTTCGGCCGACATGGTGCGGTCGGATACAGTGCGGGCGCGCGTATCGGCGATTTTCGAGGCTCCCCAGAACCCGGCCTCGCGGGCGCTTCTGGAGGAAGCCGGCATCCCGGTGGAGGATGGGGAATTGTTAATCGAGCGGGAGGTATCGGCGGAAGGCAAATCGCGCGCGTTCGCCGGGAACCGGCCGGTGACGGTCGCTTGGCTGCGCGGCCTGGCGCCGTATCTGGGAGACATTCACGGGCAGCACGAGCAGCAGCAGCTCTTTTCGCCGGCGGCGCAGTTGGAGTTGCTGGATGAGTCGGCTGGATTGGAGGAGAAGCGCGGGCTGGTGTCGGAATTGTTTGCCGCGTGGAAGAAGGTTCGAGGCGAACTGGAGGATCTGAATCGATCCGAGCAGGAGAAACTGCGGCTGGCCGATATGTGGGCGTTCCAACGAAAGGAAATCGAAGCGGCGGGCTTGAAGCCGGGCGAAGACCCGCAGCTCGAGAAAGAGCGGTTAGTGCTGAAGAACGTCGGGAAATTGCAGGAGCACGCGAGCGGCGCCTACCTGGCGTTATACGATTCGCCGGAGAGCGTAGCGACGCAGATACGAATCGCGCTGAAGAAACTGGAGGACCTTTGCCGGATTGATGGCAGCTTGCAACCGGCGGCGGAAACGATTCGCTCCGCGATGATCGGCGTGGATGAAGCTTCCGACAGCGTTCGCCATTATCTGGACCGCTTGGAAGCCGATCCCAACCGGCTGGAAGACGTGGAATCGCGTTTGGCGCTGATCGATAAGTTGAAACGCAAGTACGGCAACACGCTCGACGAGGTACTAGCGTTTCTCGATCGCGTCCGGGAGCAACTCGAGGCGGTGGAAACGGCGGGCGAGCGGAAGGCGCAGCTGGAACGGGAAGCGGCGCAAGCGAGCGACGCCTATCGAGACGCCGCGGCGGCTTTGACCAAGCTTCGGCAAGCGGCTGCCGAAAAGCTGGCCCGGAAAGTGGAGACGGAGCTGGATTCCCTCGCGCTCGAGAATGCGGTTTTCCGGATCGAAATTCAGCCGGCCACTTGGTCGGAACTGGGCGCCGATAGGGTGGAGTTTCTGATTTCCGCGAATGTCGGCGAAGAGCCGCGCTCGCTCGATAAGGTGGCATCGGGCGGCGAGTTGTCCCGCATCGCGCTGGCATTGAAGACCTCGGCCGGAGCTCGCGGAAAAACCGCCGTCGAGCGCACGCTGGTGTTTGACGAGATCGACAGCGGGATCGGCGGGGGAGTGGCGGAAGCGGTGGGACGCCGGTTGAAGAAGCTGTCCGGATCGAGCCAAGTGCTGTGCGTTACGCATCTGGCCCAAGTGGCCGGGTTCGCCGACCATCACTATTTCGTGGAGAAGCGCGAAGTGAAGGGAAGAACGGTGGCCGAGATCGAGGAGCTGACGGGGGAAGAGCGCACCCGCGAGATCGGACGCATGTTATCGGGCCAACGCGTAACGCCGGAAGCGCTGAAACACGCCGAGCAATTGATCCGGCTGGGCCGGGCGTGAGGTCGTGAGTGAGACAGTTCGGCTCACTGCGTTCCTCCGAGTGGCTGCTGATCGCGTACTTCGCGTACGTGGCCGCGATCGCCCCGCAGTTCCCGTTGCAATCGCACATGCGGTGGCGGCCAGCCAAGGTGGCCCTATTGATCGCGGCGCTCCTGGCGGCGATGAGTTACGGGTGAGGCGAACGAGTATCGGAAGCTTTTCAGCATGGCGCGAGATTGGCTGGCGGGGGCGCTGGCGCTGGTCGCGTATCGGGAAATGGACTGGTTCTCGCCGCTCGCGCACAGTTTCCAGCTCGAACTGCGCTGGGTGGAATGGGACCGGAGCATTCTTTACGGCGCGGGATTCGAGCGCGCGATCGAATCCGCGGGCGCGGCGTTTCCATTTTATCTGGAGCTTTGCTATGCGCTGGTGTACGCGGTGGGACCCTCCCTGGTGGCGATTCTTTACATCGAGCACCGGCGCGAGCTGGTGAATAACGCGATTTTCCTGTATTTGCTGGGGACGCTGCCGGCGTACGCGCTGTTCCCTTATTTTCCGAGCGATCCGCCGCGCATCGTATTCGGGGGAAGCGACATGCCCAACCTAACGACGCCGCTGCGTTTCCGAGCGCGCACGTGTCGTCGGCGTTTTCAGCGGCCTGGGCGTTTTTTTTATTTCTGCCGACGAAAAGGCGGCTCGCCTAGGAATGTTGGCGTACGCAGCGAGCGTTTCGGTGGCGACGGTCTACGGGCGATACCACTATGCGGCGGACGCCGCGGCTGGATTCCTGATCAGCTTGACGGCGGCCGGGATTACGATTCTGGTGATTCCTCGCCCTCGTCGCCCTCGCGGCCTTCCTTGATGGCCTTGAGGCGTTCCTCGCGGCGCTTTGCGCGTTCGGCGGCGCGCTTCACCAGTTCGGTGCCCATCAACTCGATCTTGGCGAGTTCCGCGCCGTCGCCCTTGCGCCAGCCGAGGCGGACAATGCGCGTGTAGCCTCCGTTGCGCTGTCCGAACTTGGTTCCTAGCTTATCGAACAGCTTCTTCACCGAAGCAGGAGTCCGCAGGAAGGCGGCCGCCTGGCGGCGAGAATGCAGAGTGTCTTCCTTGGCGAGAGTGATCATCTTGTCGACCAGCGGGCGAATTGCCTTGGCCTTGGGAACCGTGGTAATCGCGAAATCGTTTTCGATTACGCTGGTCACCAGGCCGCGCAACAGCGAATTGCGCGCGGCCACATTGCGCTTTAACTTGTATCCGTCTTTGCGGTGCCGCATGGCCTACTCCGGCGCCTCGTCCAGTTCGGAGGTCTCGTCCGTCTCCGGCGCGCCGCCGTAATGGAGCGTGGGCGGAGGAGCGACCAAGCGCCCCTGGGCGTCGAACTTCATTCCGAAGCCGAGCCCGAGATTGCCGAGAATCTCCTTGATCTCGTTGAGCGATTTGCGGCCGAAATTCTTGGTGCGCAGCATTTCGGCTTCGGTGCGCTGCACCAGGTCGCCGATAGTCTGAATGTTGGCGTTCTTCAAGCAATTGTAGGATCGAACGCTGAGCTCGAGTTCTTCGACGGAGCGGTTGAGCACTTCGTTCATCTGGGCGACGCCGCGATCGGCGGGCTCTTCGGCTGTCTCCGGAAGCTCCTCGAAATTGATGAAGATCGTCATGTGATCTTTGAGCAGCTTGGCTGCCTGGCCGATGGCGTCCTGCGGAGAGATTGCGCCGTTGGTCCAGACTTCGAGCGTGAGCTTGTCGTAGTCGGTCATCTGGCCCAGGCGCGCGGCTTCGACGCTGAAGTTCACCTTGCGCACGGGTGAGTGAACGGAGTCGATGGGGATGTAGCCCAAGGGCAGATCCTCGTCGTAATTGCGGTCGGCGGCAACGTAGCCGCGCCCGGATTTCAGCCGCATTTCGATGTTGAGCTTGCCGCCCTCGCCCACCGTGGCGATGGGCATGTTACGGTCCAGAACCTCGACGTCCTGATCGGTCTCGATCTGGCCGCTAAGCACCTGACCGGGACGATCGACACGGAGCTTGGCGATGCGGGTGCCTTCGCCGATCATCTTGAACGGCACCTGCTTCAAATTCAGAATGATGTCGGTGGCGTCTTCCACCACGCCCGGGATGGGGCTGAATTCGTGAGCGACGCCTTCGATACGGACCGAAGTGATGGCGGCGCCCTCGATGGAGCTAAGCAAGACGCGGCGCAGGCCGGTGCCGATGGTGGATCCGAACCCGCGCTCGAACGGCTGCGCGGTGAACATTCCGTAACGCTCGGTCAGCGTTTCGGTATTGGCGACTAATCTTTTCGGCTTCTGAAAACCTTTAAACATAGAATCGTTCCTTCGTTCCTGGTTGCCGGAGACGTAGATTCCCGGCCACCGGTTCTTTATTTCGAATACAACTCGACAATCAGCTGTTCGTTTAGCTGAATCTGTACGAGTTCTTCGCGTTTGGGCTGCGCGAGGACGCGGCCCTTTAAGTTTTCGCGGTCAACCTCGAGCCAATTAGGCGAGGGTGCGTGTGCGGTGGCGTCGCGCGCAGCCAGAATGGTGGGATTATTCTTGCTCTTCTCGCGCACTTCCACCACATCGTTGGGCCGGACTTCAAAGGACGGGATGTCTACCTTGCGGCCGTTCACCATGAGGTGTCCGTGGCGAACCAGTTGACGAGCCTGCTTGCGGCTGGTTCCCCATCCCATGCGGTAGACGACGCTGTCTAATCGGCGTTCGAGCGAATTCAGCAGATGTTCGCCGGTGACGCCCTTGGTGGCGAAGGCGCGTTCGAACAGATTCCGGAACTGACCTTCAAGGAGGCCGTAATAGCGGCGCGCTTTCTGTTTCTCGCGCAATTGGAGGCCATAACCGACCAGTTTCGGCTTGCGGTCCTTGCCGTGCTGTCCGGGCGCGAAATTGCGCTTCTCGATAGCGCACTTTTCGGTGTGGCAGCGCTCACCCTTCAAGAACAACTTCATGCCCTCGCGCCGGCAAAGCCGACAAACGGGGCCGATATATCTAGCCATTCCTCTTCATACCTTCCTCTATCAAAAGGTGCAGTTTACAACCCGGAGGTCTTCATCCTGCTTAACGCGTTTATCGCGCGTCCATTGCAACTAAACTCGACGGCGTTTCGGAGGCCTGCAGCCGTTGTGCGGGATCGGCGTGCGATCTTTGATCGACTTGACCTCGATACCGACCGTAGCCAGGGCGCGCACCGCCGACTCGCGGCCGGCGCCGGGACCGCTCACTCGAACCTCCACCGTCCGCAATCCATATTCCTTGGCTTTGTTGGCGGCCGTCAGCGATGCCTGCTGGGCGGCGAACGGAGTGCCCTTGCGGGATCCCCGGAAACCGAGCGAGCCGGAACTGGACCAGGCGAGCACATTCCCCACCAGGTCGGTGAAAGTGACGATCGTATTGTTGAAGGAGGCTTGGATGTGCACCAGGCCGCTGGAGACAACCTTCTTCTCCTTCTTCTTAAATGTCTTTTTCTTACCCGTTTTTGCCGGAGCTTTAGCCATTCTGAATCCTTATGTCTTGGCGGCCGCTTTCTTCTTGTTGGCGACCGTTCCGCGGCGCGGGCCCTTGCGCGTGCGGGCGTTGGTATGGGTTCGCTGGCCTCGTACCGGGAGTCCGCGGCGGTGCCGCTGCCCGCGGTAGGAACCCATTTCGATCAACCGCTTGACGTTCATCGAGAGTTCCTTGCGAAGGTCGCCTTCGACGGAGCCTTCGTTCTCGATTAAAGTACGGATCCTGTTTACCTCGTCCTCGGTCATGTCCGCGACCTTCTTATTCGCGTCCACGCCGGCCCTATGCAGAAGCGACAGCGAACGGGTCCGCCCGATGCCGTAGATATAGGTCAGGCCGATCTCGGCCCGTTTCTTCGCTGGTAAATCCACGCCCGCAATACGCGCCATATGGTTTCCTTATCCCTGCCGCTGCTTATGCTTCGGATTCACGCAGATGACGCGCACCACGCCCTCGCGGTGGATCACCTTGCATTTATCGCACATCTTTTTGACCGACGCTCTAACTTTCATATATTCACTCCCACCAGTTCTTGCCCTGCGCCTACTTCAAAAGCCGAACAATTCTCCCGCGGCCCGGATCGTGGGGCGACAATTCCACTTGCACCCGATCGCCCGGCCGAACCCGCATAAAGTTGGTCTTGCTGCCCGCGCCCGAGTGAGCCAGAACCAGATCCTGATTCTCCAGCTTCACCCGAACCACGGCGTTCGGCAGCAAATCCACCACCACCGCTTCGACCGACGTCACGGCCGAGTCAAAACCCACGGGCCGCTCTCGGTTACCGCGACGCAATGCTCAAAATGAGCCGACACCGAACCGTCCTTGGTAACCGCGGTCCACTTGTCGGACAAAACGCGCATATCCGAAGCGCCGGCGTTCACCATGGGCTCGATGGCCAGCACCATGCCTTCCTTCAACCGCGGATTTTCGTTCCTGCGGTCCACGTAATTGGGGACCTGGGGATCTTCGTGCAATTTGGTCCCGATGCCGTGTCCTACCATCTCCCTCACCACCGAAAATCCGTTCTCGACGACATGCTGCTCCACGGTACCGCAGATATCGAACAGCCGATTGCCCTCGCGCGCCTTGTCGATGGCCATCTCGAGGGATTCCTTGGTGACATCCAGCAGCTTCCGGATCGGCTGGCTGATTTCGCCCACCGGAACCGTGATGGCCGAATCGCCGAAATAGCCGTTCAACTCGACGCCGGTGTCGATGGAAACCACGTCGCCCTTTTTCAATTTGATTTTGGACGACGGCATCCCGTGAACGATTTGTTCGTTTACCGACGTGCACAGCACGTACGGATATTTGCTGCCGGCCGCGGGCGTGTAATAGCCTTTGAAAGCGGGCTTGGCGCCGGCATCCTGCATCATCTTTTCGGCGGCCGCTTCCAGGTCCTGGGTAGTTACGCCCTCCTGGACCATTTGCTCCAGCTTCTGCAGGATCTCCCAGACCAGCAATCCGCTGCGGCGCATCTGTTCCAGCTCTTTCTTGTTTTTTCGGATAATCATCGCCGAACACGGGTCGTCAAACACACCGGGGGCCGCACGGTGGCAAATTGATACTCACAGTGTAACACAGCGGCGTAAGTCATGCTTTAGAAACCACTTCGTCGGCCCCGGATGCGCCCGGCGCGCGGCGTGAAGCCTTCGTAATGCCGCATAATTAATTGCGCCTCGACCTGATTGACGGTATCCATCGCGACGCCGACTACGATCAGCAGCGACGTTCCGCCGAAATAAAAGTTGACGTTCAACCCGTCCAAAAGCCAGCGCGGGAAATACGAGTCGATCCAATTGCCGATCAGCGGCAAGCGCTGCAACTTGATGCCCTGGATCATGATCTGCGGAATCAAAGAGAGAATGGACAGATAGAGACCGCCCACCACCGTGATCTTGGTGAGAATCTTGTTCATGTAGTCGGCGGTGTTCTTGCCGGGGCGGATGCCGGGAATGAATCCGCCGTACTTGCGCATGTTGTCCGCCGCTTCATTGGGGTTGAAGATGATGGAAACGTAAAAGAAGCAGAAGAAAATGATCAGCACGCAAAACAACAGGTAATAAAGCGGCTGGGCTCCGCTGATGGAACTGAGCATCCCGCTTAGGAACGGGCTGTTCCGTACAAACTGCATGTTCGTCAGTGTGGTTGGAAAGGCCAGCAGGGAGGAGGCGAAGATGACCGGAATGACGCCGCCCGCATTGACTTTGAGCGGCAGGTGGGTGGATTGGCCTCCCATCATGCGGCGTCCGACCACGCGCTTGGCATACTGCACCGGAATGCGGCGCTCGCCGCGTTCCACCAAGACGATGAACGCAACCACCGCGATCATGACGGCCAGAATGATGATGAGATGGATGGGCGTCCAATCCCGCACGACCGCCACGTGCTGGTAAATGTTGTCGATGGCGCGCGGCAGTCCGACCACGATTCCGGTGAAAATGAGCAGCGACATGCCGTTGCCGATACCGCGCTCGGTGATCTGCTCGCCCAGCCACATGATGAACGCCGTGCCGGTGGTGAGGCTGAGAATGGTCATCAGCATGAATCCGACGCCGGGATTCAGGACGAAACCGCCTTCCGAGCGCATCAGAGCCATGGCGATCCCAAAGGACTGCACCAGGGCGAGGATCACGGTCAGGTAGCGAGTCCATTGGGTGATCTTGCGGCGGCCCAACTCGCCTTCCTTCTGCAATTTTTCGAGCGTCGGAACGACCACGGTAAGCAATTGCAGGATGATGGACGCGGTGATGTAGGGCATGATGCCCAGCGCGAAGATGGTCAGCCGGCGAAACATCCCGCCGCTGAACAGATCGATGAACCCGAACAACGTGCCCTGATTCTGCTGGAAGAACTGCTGGAGCCGGTTGGCGTCGATTCCGGGCGTCGGAATATGCCCGCCCAAACGGTAGATAGCCAGCATGGCGAGCGTGAACAGAATACGCTTGCGCAGATCCGGAATCCGGAAAATATTGGCGAAGGCCTCGAAGAACTTCATCTCGCTACCTCAAACGTCTCCAGAACCTATCCCTCAATCACTTCTCCACTGCCCCCGGCCTTCTGGATTTTTTCCAGAGCCGATTTCGAGAACACGTTCGCTTTCACGGAAATCTTGCGATTCAACTCGCCCGATCCCAGTATCTTGAGGCCGGAGCCGAGCTTTCGAATCACGCCGAGTTCGAGCAGACGGCCTGGATCGAAGCTGTCGCCTTCGAGCTGTTCCAGCCGGCCGATGTTCACGATGGCGTACTCTTTGCGGAAAACGTTGGTGAATCCGCGCTTCGGAAGCCGCCGGTGGAGCGGCATCTGGCCGCCTTCGAATCCGCGCATAATGCTGTAGCCGGAAATCGACCGGGCGCCTTTCGCGCCTCGGCCGGAATACTTGCCGCGCCCCGTGCCCATTCCCTGGCCGATGCGCTGCCTCTTCTGCTTCTGCCCCTTGGGAGGCCTGAGATTGCTGAGATTCATATTAGTCCTTCACGATCGCGAGCAGATGCGGAATCTTCGCGACCATGCCGCGAAAGCAAGCGTCGTCCGGCCGGACCACTACGCGATTGATCTTCTTCAAACCCAGCGAGCGGACAATGGATTTGTGCTTTTCCGGGCAGCAAATCGGACTGCCGATCAGTTTAATTTTGATGGTTGCGCCCGCCATATTATCCGATCTTCTCCAGAGCTATTCCCCGCATCTCGGCCACTTGCGCCTTGTCGCGAAGCTGCTCGAGCGCGTTGATGGTGGCCTTCACGACGTTGTGGGGATTGTGCGAACCGATGGACTTGGTAAGCACGTTGGCGATCCCCACCGCCTGGATTACGGCGCGCACCGGACCTCCGGCGATAACTCCGGTTCCCTCCGGGGCGGGCTTCAGCAGCACCAGCCCGCTTCCGAAGCGGCCGAGCACGGCGTGCAGAATCGTCGTCTCGAGCACGTTGACTTTGCGAAGATTCTTTTTCGCGGCTTCGATGCCTTTCTTGATCGCGGCGGGAACTTCCTTGGCTTTGCCCGTGCCAAAGCCGACGATTTTGGCGCCCGGGTCCCCCACCACGATCAGCGCCGAAAAGCTGAGATTCTTGCCGCCCTTCACCACTTTGGTGACGCGGTTAATCGATACAACCTGCTCTTTGAGATTCAGAGACCCGGCGTCGATTCGTTTTGCCGACGGTGTTGCAGCCATTCGTTAGAACTCCAATCCAGCTTGGCGGGCGGCGTCCGCCAGGGCCTTGATGCGCCCGTGGTAGAGGTACCCTCCGCGATCGAACACAACCTTGGTAATGCCCTGCGACTTGGCGCGCTCGGCGATCAACTTACCGACTTCCTTGGCGCCGGCCAGGTTGCCGCCGTTGCCCGCTTCGCCCTTTTTTTCGCCCGACGAAGCCGCAGCCACGGTGTGGCCTCGGCGGTCGTCGATCACCTGCGCATAAATATGCTTCAAACTGCGGAAAACCGCGAGTCGCGGCCGTTCCTCGCTGCCGCGCACCCGGTGACGAATCCGGGTGTGAATTCGAACGCGCACGTCATTTTTGGATGATCTCGCCATTTACTTAGCTCCCGTCGCCCCGGCCCCGGTCTTGCCGACCTTCTTGCGCAACGCTTCGCCGGTATAGCGGATGCCTTTGTGCTTGTAAGGATCGGGCGGCCGCAGCGCGCGGATATTCGCGGCCACCTGCCCGACCATTTGTTTGTCATAGCCCGACAACGTCAGATGCGTCTGCTTGTCGATTTTGAGCTCGACGCCGTCCGGCAGGAGAACTTCGATGGGATGAGAATACCCCAGCGTAAACGTGGCGACCTTGCCCTTTACGTCGCCGCGATAGCCGACGCCGGTAATATCCATCTCGCGGATGAAGCCGGTGGAAACGCCCTCGACCGCGGAAGCGAGCAAAGCCCGAGTAAGACCGTGCAGCGCGGCGTGCTGATCGGAGGCGCGCGATAGTTCCAGCCGGCCGTCCGCCTGGCGGACTTCAATGCCGTCGGGAACCGGAACCGCCAGTTTGCCTTTCGGCCCTTCGACGTAAAGCTCGGGACCGATCGTGATTTTTACGCCTTTCGGCACCGGAATGGGTTTGTTTCCAACTCGCGACATAATTTACCTTTCGTTAGTCCACTACCAAAGCTGGCACAGGACCTCTCCGCCGACGCGTTCCTTACGAGCGGAACTGCCGGTCATCACGCCGCGCGGGGTAGTGAGAATGTTGATGCCCAAGCCCCCCAAAACCTTGGGGACCTCGCGGCTGCCGACGTAGACGCGGCAACCGGGTCGCGACACGCGTTCGATCCGAGAGATCACGGGCACGTTGCCGGGCGTGTATTTGAGGTAAATACGAATGCTCCTTCGAGCGCCATCCTCGGCCAGCTTGAAATTGGTGATGAAGCCTTCTTCCTTGAGAATGCGCGAGATCTCCATTTTGAGCTTGGAGGACGGGACGTCGACCTTGGGGTGGCGCGCCATTTGCGCGTTGCGAATACGCGTCAGCATGTCGCCGATGGGATCGGATGTATCCATTATTTCTTTCCCCTGGAACCCTTTCTTTTACCAGCTAGCCTTGATCACGCCCGGAACTTCACCCGCCAGGGCGAGCTTCCGAAAACAGATACGGCAGAGATTAAACTTGCGAAGATAACCCCGCGGCCGCCCGCAGCGGAAACATCGATTGCGGTGCCGGATCTTTATCCTGCCGGGACAATCCTTCGACTCCCGCTGGACCCTCGTTTTTTCTTCTTTCGCGATCTTGGCTGTGGTTGCCATATTGAATCTGTTCTAGTCTCCTATGAGCGATCGTCCGGGCTTCACTGCCGGAACGGCATTCCCATTTGTTTCAACAGCGCGAGGCCTTCGGCATCGGTCTTCGCCGTGGTTGTAATCGAAATATTCATCCCCTTGACCTTTTCCACCTTGTTGTAATCGATCTCCGGGAAAATCAACTGATCTTTAATTCCCAGCGTGTAATTTCCGCGGCCGTCGAAAGACTTGCTGGACACGCCGCGGAAGTCGCGTACGCGCGGCAGGGCCACGTTCATCAGACGATCGAGAAACTCGTACATCCGGTCGCCGCGCAATGTCACCATGGTGCCGATCGCCATGCCTTCGCGCAGCTTGAACGCGGCAATCGATTTCTTGGCTTTGGTGATTACCGGTTTCTGCCCGGCGATCTGTCCCAGCTCGTTGACCGCGCCGTCCATGAGCTTGGAGTTTTGGGTCGCTTCGCCCAGGCCGATATTCACCGATACCTTGTCGATCCGCGGCACCGCCATGACGTTCTTGTAACCGAACTCCTTGACCAACGCAGGCACCACACGCTCGATATAAACATGGCGCAGCCGGGCGTCAGGCTTTTTGGAAGGCTTGGACGATTTGGGCGTTTCCGCCGCGACCGAGACTGGCTCGGCGCTCTTGGCTTCCTTCGGTTTTTTGGCTCCCTCGGGCTTTTTCGAACCCTCGGGCTTCTTTTGCGTATCCTTGGCCATTTTCGATTCCCTCGTACCTAGGCGCGCTTCTCCAACGTTTCGCCGCTCTTCTTGGCGATGCGAACGCGCCGCGCCGAAGTTCCGGTGCCTTCCACTCTGTATCCGATGCGCGACGGGACGCCGCCCGAAGTCAGAATCATGACGTTGGAAATAGCCACCGGGCTTTCCTTCTCCGCGATTCCGCCTTTGATCTGTTTGGAAGGGTTGGGGCGCGTGTGACGCTTAATCATCGAAACGCCTTCCACCAGCACCTTACCGCGAACGCGATCCACCGACAGCACCCGGCCGGTCTTGCCCCGGTCTCGTCCGGCGATGACCTTGACTTGGTCATCCTTCTTCAGCCTAACCTTGAGTCGCTCCGTGGGTAGCGGTTTCTTCGCCGGCATCAGATGACCTCCGGAGCGAGCGAAACGATTTTCATGAATTTCTTGTCTCTCAACTCGCGCGCCACCGGTCCAAACACGCGCGTGCCCACGGGTTCGCCCACTTCATTGATCAGCACCGCGGCATTGGAATCGAACCGGATATAGGTGCCGTCCTTGCGCCGTGATTCCTTGCGCATCCTAACGATGACGCAGCGAACCACCTTGCCCTTCTTGATGGGCGATTCCGGAGTGGCCTCTTTGACGCTGGCAGTAACTATGTCGCCCAACCCGGCGCGCAATCCCAAATCGCCGCCGCGAGGCAGAATGCACTGCAGCTTTCGCGCGCCGCTATTGTCGGCGACTTCGAGCATGGTCCGCATGCCGATCATGACTATTTTCTCCTCGACGCTTTGGCTTTGGGCGACTTGGATCCGGAAGTCGATTGCACCATGTCCAGATCGACCGCGCCCGGCTCGACCGCCACCTGCACGGCCTTGCGCAACACTTCGCCCAGCCTCCAGCGCTTCAGTTTGCTCATCGGACGGCACTCGATGATGCGCACCACGTCGCCCACCTTGGCGGCCCGCTCCTCATCGTGGGCATAAAACTTGCTGCGCTTATTGATGATGCGCTTGTAGACGGGATGCGAAACGCGCCGCGTCACTTCCACCACGATGGTCTTCTGCATTTTGGCGGAAACCACCTGCCCGACCTTTTCGTTCTTATTGCCGATTTTCTTTTGCTCCGCTGTTTCCGCCGTAGCCATGTCTTACTTCCCCTTCTTCTTCTTTTTCGCCACCGGCTCCGGGGCCGTTTCCGGATGCAGCTCGCGATCGCGCAGGGTGGTCAGCATGCGCGCCCGATCCTTGCGGATGACACGCAGCTTTTTCAGGCCGTCCGTTTGTCCCATCTCCATCTGAAAGCGCAACCGGAACATCTGTTCCCGTATTTCGCCGCTCTGCTTTTTGAGCTCCGTACTATCCAGTTCGCGCACTTTGTCCGCACGCATGCTTAGACTCCCGCCTGTTCCCGGCTCACTACCTTAGTGGGCAGCGGTAATTTTCCCGCCGCGAGCCGGAAAGCCTCTTGGGCGGTGGCCTTGGGCACGCCTTCCATTTCGAACAGAATCTTTCCGGGCCGAATCACAGCCACCCATTGTTCGGGAGCGCCCTTCCCTTTTCCCATGCGCGTTTCCGCGGGCTTCTTGGTAATGGGCTTGTCGGGAAACAAGCGAATCCAAACCTTGCCGCCGCGCTTGATAAAACGCGTCATCGCGATGCGGGCGGCTTCAATCTGACGGTCGGTGATCCAGCCGCAACGCATTGCCTTGAGGCCGAACTCGCCGAACGCGAGGTCGGAGCCGCGCCAGGCTTTGCCGGTCATGCGCCCGCGCTGTTGCTTCCGGTATTTCACTTTCTTGGGCATCAACATGGCGTTGGGTTTCCTATTCTTCCTTCTTTTCGGGCACCGGTGGCGCGCTTTCCGGCGCGGCTGCGGGCGGAGCGGGCGGAGCGGCAGCGGGCGGAGCGTCGTGCTTAAATTCCTGCTTCCAGCTCGGTTGCGGCGGGCTGAGCGGCGGAAGGATGGGCGCGTTACGACCGGTAGCCGGCATGTCGCCCGTGAAAGTATGCGGCGCCTGCGCGGGCGGTTCGGCCTGCGTAATGGGGCCCTGCATGGGCGGACGCCTTTCCCGGCGATCGCGATCACGCAGCGGAGGACGCCTGGGTTCCGGATCGTTGCGCAATGAATCGCGCCGCGGACCGCCCTCCAAAATTTCGCCTTTATAGGTCCAGCACTTGACGCCGATCACGCCGTACGTGGTGTAAGCCTGGGCGAAGCCGTAGTCCACGTCCGCGCGCAAGGTGTGGAGCGGAAGTTGGCCTTGCAGGTACCACTCGCTGCGCGCGATTTCCGCGCCGTTCAGCCGGCCGGAGACGCGCACCTTGATGCCCTTGCAACCGAATCGGAGCGCCGAATCCACGGCCTTGCGCATGGCTCGGCGAAACGCAACGCGCTTTTCCAGCTGGAGCGCGATCGATTCGGCCACCAATTGCGCGTCCAATTCGGGCTTGTGAACTTCCTGAATGTCGATGAAGACTTCGCGCTTGGTTTTCTTTGCGAGGTCGCCCTTCAGCTTTTCGATTTCGGCGCCCTTGCGCCCGATAATGATGCCGGGGCGGGAGGTGCGGATGGTGACGCGCAGCTTGTTGCCGGGGCGGTCCACTTCCACCGAGCTGACGCCCGCCGCCTTCAAACGGTCGCGCAGGGAATCCTTCAGATCCAGATCCTCGCGCAGAAGTTTGGCGTAGTCGGCCTTGGCGAACCAGCGCGAACGCCAGGTCTTGGTAACCCCCAGCCTGAATCCGTACGGATGTACTTTCTGTCCCACCTATGCGTTCTCCTCGATCTTCTTCTCGCTCACCTTCACGACGATGTGCGCCATGCGGCGCTGATACCTGTAGGCGCGGCCCATGGGCGCCGGCCGGATGCGCTTCATGCGCGGCCCTTCGTTGACGTAGGCTTCGCTCACGATCAACTGATCGACGTCGACGTCGTTGGACCGATTCTCCGCGTTGGCGATGGCGGAATCCAAAACCCTGAGCACCACCGGCGCCATGCGTTTATTGGTTTGGCGCAGGATGATGCGCGCATCGTTCGCCGACCGGCCGCGGATCAAGTCCACCACCAGCCGCGCCTTCTGCGGTGACGTTCGAACGTATCTGGCTTCTGCTTTGACTAGCATGTCTATACCATCCCTACGCCGGCTTCGCCGTCTTCTCCGTCGCTCCGGCCGGCGCCGCGGCGGCCTTCACCGAATGCCCGCGGAACTGGCGCGTCGGCGAAAACTCGCCGAGCTTGTGTCCCACCATGTTCTCGGTGATGTACACCGGAATGAATTTCTTGCCGTTGTGAACCGCCAGCGTGTGTCCCACGAATTCCGGAAGAATCGTCGATCGGCGCGACCAGGTGCGCACCACTTTCTTTTCGCTCTTCGCGTTCAGGTCGGCCACTTTTTTCGCCAGGTGGTCGTCCGTGAACGGGCCTTTCTTGAGTGATCTGCTCATCTATCGACCTTACTTCTTCGCCTTTCGGCTCACGATCCATTTGTCCGTGCGCTTGTTGTTGCGGGTTTTGAATCCGCGCGTGGGCTGACCCCAGGGGGTCACCGGATGCCGGCCGCCCGAGGTCTTTCCCTCGCCGCCGCCGTGCGGATGATCCACCGGGTTCATCGAAACGCCGCGATTGTGCGGTTTTTTACCGAGCCAGCGGCTCTTGCCGGCCTTGCCGTGCGATTCATTCTCGTGCTCGACGTTGCCCACCTGTCCGATGGTCGCCATGCATTCCACTTGCACCCTGCGAATTTCTCCCGAGGGCAATTTCAAAAGCGCGATCCCGCCTTCGCGCGAAACCAATTGCGCCTGCGCGCCCGCCGAACGCGCCATCTGAGCGCCCTTGCCCGGCCGCAATTCGATGTTGTGGACCACGGTGCCCGCCGGAATGTTCAGGAGCGGAAGCGCGTTGCCCACCAGAATGTCCGCTGCGGGGCCGGAGCTCACGGTTCGCCCGACGCTCAATCCAACCGGGCAAATGATGTAGCGCTTCTCGCCGTCGGCATAATTGAGCAACGCGATCCGGGCCGAGCGGTTGGGATCGTATTCGACGGCCGCGACCTTGGCCGGGACGCCCGGTTTATCGCGCTTGAAATCGATAACTCGATACGCTTTTTTAGCGCCGCCGCCGCGGAATCTCGAGGAGATTTGTCCCAGGCTATTGCGGCCGCCAGACCGGTTCTTCCCCTCCACCAGCGATTTCTCGGGATGGTCTTTAGTGACCTCCTCGCGGGAAACCACGCTCATAAACCGGCGCGACGGCGTGGTCGGATTGTACTTTTTCATCGGCATGCTGGTTGGTCTCCCCTATCAGATCTCCGCGTATTCGGGCATCTTCTCGCCGGCCTTCAGCGTTACGTAGGCCTTCTTCCAATCCGAACGGTAACCGGTAAATCGCCCGCGCCGCCGCAGTTTGCCGACCTGATTCGCGGTTCGAACGCCGGCCACTTTCACCTTGAACAATTGCTCCACCGCGGCCTTCACCATCACTTTGTTGGCGTCGGGAGCCACTTGGAAGCAAAGCGTACGCTCGGCATCCTTCTTGGCCACGCCTTTTTCGGTGACGATCGGCCGCTTGATTACGTCGTAGATAGTCATTTCGCGAGCGCCTCCGACAGCTTCCTGGCGGCGCTTTCCGAAAGCAGCACGCCCGCGTGCCCGAGCAAATTGTACACGCTGACTTCCTTGGTGGACACCAGCGTCACGCCCGCGAGATTCCGAGCGCTGAGCGCCAGGTTTCGATTCTCTTCGTTATCCACCAGCAGCACGGTCTTAGGCGCGCCCAAGACATTCAGAGCGGATCGCATGGCCTTGGTCTTGTGATCCTGGAGCGCGAACGCTTGCACCACTCGCAACTCGCCGTCTCTCAGCTTGGCGGACAAAGCCGACCGCAGCGCTCCCAACAGCATTTTGCGCGGCAGTTTGTAGCTGTAATCCTTCGGCTGGGGACCATGGACGGTGCCGCCATGCCGCCACAGCGGCGACCGGATGGATCCCATGCGGGCTCGTCCGGTACCCTTTTGCCGCCACAACTTTTTGCCGGAGCCCGATACTTCGTGCCGCGTTTTGGTCTTGGCGGTTCCGCTGCGGCGGGCCGCTTGGGAGTGCCGCACCGCTTCGTACAACAGGTCCTCGTTCACCGGCACGGCGAAAACCTCGTCGGCCAATTCCAGCGAACCGACCACCGCGTTATTCAAATCGACAACGTCTACACTCGGCATGGTTGGTTACCTCTTGGCTCTTTTCACCAGCACGTAGCCGCCGTTCGGACCCGGAACCGCGCCCTTGACGACAAGCACGTTGTCCTCGGCCACCACATCCACGATTTCCAGATTCCGCACCGTGACCTGCTGCGTGCCCGTATGCCCGGCCATGCGAGTGCCTGGGAACACGCGCGAAGGAAAGCTGGAAGCTCCGATCGATCCGGGAGCGCGGTGAAACATGGAGCCATGCGATTCGGGGCCGCCGCGAAAATGATGCCGCTTGATGATCCCCGTGAACCCGCGCCCCTTGCTGGTGCCGATCACATCCACTTTGTCCTGCGGCTTGAACTGATCCACCAGCACGCGATCGCCCTGCTTCAGATCGTCGTCGCCCGGCCGCATGCGCAGTTCGCGCAGGAATTTCACGCCGTCGGCGTTCGCTTTCTTCAAATGCCCGGCCGCCGGTTTGGTGGTGCGCGACGCCTTCGCGAACTCGACCAAGCCGAGCTGAACCGCGTCGTAACCGTCCGTGGTCGGCGTCTTGCGCTGCACCACCACGCAGGGCCCGGCCTTCAGCAGCGTGACGGGCACTACTTGTCCGTCCGGCCGGAAAACCTGACTCATGCCGATCTTCTTTCCTAAGATTCCTGGGGTCATGACCACCTCTGCGAGATCGGGGATTTAGAATCCGAGATTCTCACTTTCCCTTTCCAAACGCCTTGATCTCCACGTCCACGCCCGCCGGCAAATCGAGTTTCATTAACGCATCCACGGTGTCCTGCGTAGGTTCGAGGATGTCGAGCAGGCGCTTATGGGTTCGAATCTCGAACTGCTCGCGCGACTTCTTATCCACATGCGGCGACCGCAGCACCGTGTAGCGATTCTTGATAGTGGGCAGCGGAATAGGCCCGGCCACTTGCGCTCCCGTCCTCTTGGCCGTGTCGACGATCTCGGTCGTCGATTGATCCAAAATGCGATGATCGTACGCCTTGAGGCGTATGCGAATGCGTTCTCGTAGACTCATGAATTCCTATTCCAAAATCTCGGTCACGGTACCCGCGCCCACCGTGCGGCCGCCCTCGCGGATGGCGAACCGCAAACCCTTGTCCATGGCCACCGGCGTAATCAGATCGATCACCAATCCCACGTTGTCGCCCGGCATCACCATCTCGGTGCCTTCCGGCAGTTCCGCCACACCCGTCACGTCCGTGGTCCGAAAGTAAAACTGCGGCCGGTAGCCCTTAAAGAACGGCGTGTGCCGCCCGCCCTCTTCCTTGGTCAGCACGACGATCTCGCCCTTGAACTTCTTGTGCGGCTTGATCGATCCCGGCTTGGCGATCACCTGACCGCGCTCCACGTCGTCCTTTTCGATGCCGCGCAGCAGCAATCCCACGTTGTCTCCGGCGCGCCCTTCGTCCAGCAGCTTCTTGAACATTTCCACGCCCGTCACGACCGTCTTGCGCGTGTCCTTGAAGCCCACGATCTCCATTTCCTCGCCCACCTTGCAGATGCCCTTCTCGATGCGCCCGGTCACCACCGTGCCGCGGCCCTGGATCGAGAAAATATCTTCAATCGGCATCAGGAACGGCTTATCGATGTCGCGCGCCGGCAGCGGCACGTAGGAGTCGACCTTCTCCATCAGCTCGTCCACCGTCTTTTCCCACTTCTCTTCGCCGTTCAGCGCTCCCAGCGCGCTCACCTTCACCACCGGCAGATCGTCGCCCGGAAACTCGTACTTCGACAGGAGTTCGCGAACCTCCAGCTCAACCAGTTCCAGCAGCTCCGGATCGTCAACCATGTCCACTTTGTTCAGCGCCACCACGATGCACGGCACCCCTACCTGCCGCGCCAGCAGGATGTGCTCGCGCGTCTGCGGCATGGGACCGTCGGTGGCCGCCACCACCAGGATCGCGCCATCCATCTGCGCCGCTCCGGTGATCATGTTCTTGATGTAGTCGGCGTGGCCCGGGCAATCCACGTGCGCATAGTGCCGGTTGGCGGTCTCGTACTCGACGTGCGCCACCGCGATCGTGATTCCGCGCGCTTTTTCTTCCGGCGCGTTGTCGATCGAATCGAAAGAGCGGAACTTCACCTTGGGATTGTGCTTGGCCAATACCTTGGTGATGGCCGCCGTGAGCGTCGTCTTGCCGTGATCGATGTGCCCGATCGTCCCGATGTTCACATGCGGCTTGCTGCGGTCAAATTTTTCCTTCGCCATGGGGTCTCCAACTCTCCTATAAGTCGCTTCTTCTCAGTCCGCTTCTTTGGCTTGCGCCGGTTACCTGGTCACTCTCCCCTGCACCTTGGCTACGATGTCCTCGGCCAGGTTCTTGGGAACTTCCTCGTACTGCCCGAAATGCATGGTGAAACTGCCGCGGCCCTGCGTTCGGGAACGAAGCTCGGTTGCGTAACCGAACATTTCCGACAGCGGCACCATGGCCTTGATCACCTGCGTAGTGCCACGAACCTCGGTGCCTTCGAGGCGCCCCCGCCTGGAATTGAGATCGCCGTTGACGGTGCCCATGTACTCCTCCGGCACCACCACTTCGATCTTCATCACCGGCTCGAGCAGCACCGGCCTGGCGCGCTTCACGGCTTCCTTCAGGCAGATGGAAGCGCAAATCTTGAACGCCATTTCCGACGAATCCACTTCGTGATAGGCGCCGTCGAACACGGCCACCGTCACGTCCACCATCGGATAACCGGCCAGCACTCCGCCCTCCAGTGCTTCGCGGACGCCCTTTTCCACGGCGCTGATGAACTCTCTGGGAATCGAACCGCCGTGAACTTCGTTTTCGAACACAAATCCCTTGCCGGGGTCGGGCGAGACGCGCAGCTTGGTGCGGGCGTACTGTCCCGAGCCGCCGGTCTGCTTCTTGTGTGTGTAGTCGTACTCGGCCGTCGACCGAATTGTCTCGCGGTAAGCCACCTGCGGCTTTCCGACGTTGGCGCCCACGTTAAACTCGCGCTGCATCCGATCCACGATGATCTCCAGATGCAACTCGCCCATGCCGGCCAAAATGGTCTGTCCGGTATCGGGGTCGGTGGAAACCCGCAAAGTCGGATCTTCCTGGACCAGTTTCTGGATCGCCATCCCTAGCTTTTCCTGATCGACCTTCGTCTTCGGTTCGATGGCCAGCTGGATAACGGGCTCGGGGAAATCGATCGACTCGAGCAGTATGGGGTGCTTCTCGTCGCAAATGGTGTCGCCTGTGGAAACGTTTTTCAATACCGCCGCACAAATGTCGCCAGCCAGAATCTCCTGAATATCCTCGCGCTTGTTGGCGTGCATCTTCACCAGCCGCCCGACGCGTTCCTTACGATTTTTCGCGACGTTGAACACGGATTCGCCCGCGCCCAAACGGCCCGAATAGACCCGGATGTAGGCCAGTTGCCCGACGAACGGGTCGGTCATGATCTTGAAAACGAGCGCGGAAAACGGCGCATCGTCGGTGGTCGGGCGAGTCTCGGTGACTTCCGGATTGTCGGGCAACAGGCCCTGAACCGGCGGAATGTCCACCGGCGACGGCAAATAGTCCACCACCGCGTCCAACAGATTTTGCACGCCCTTGTTCTTAAACGAAGATCCGCAAATGACCGGGAAAATCTTTTGCGTGATGGTCGCCTTCCGAATACCTTCCATCAGCTCGGCCTCCGAAATCGGAGTGCCTTCCACGAACTTGGCGAACAGGTGATCGTCGGACTCGGCTACCGCCTCGATCATCTGCTCGCGATACGATTTGGCCTGCTCCAGCAAATCGGGACTGATCTCGCCTTCATCGAACTCGGCGCCCAGCGTTTCATCGCGCCACACGCGCGCTTTCATCGAGACCAGGTCGATGATTCCCTTGAACTGGTCCTCGGCTCCGATGGGGATCTGGATGGCCACCGGCCGGCACTTCAAGCGATCGACGATGGTATCGATGGAGTGCTGGAAGTCGGCGCCCACGCGATCCATTTTGTTGATGAAGCAAATGCGCGGCACGCCATATTTATCGGCTTGGCGCCATACCGTCTCCGATTGCGGCTGCACGCCCGCCACGGCGTCGAACACTGCCACCGCGCCGTCCAGCACGCGCAGGCTGCGCTCCACTTCGGCCGTGAAGTCGACGTGGCCCGGAGTGTCGATGATGTTGATGGTGAAGTCGCGCCATTGGCAGGCGGTGGCGGCCGAAGTGATGGTGATGCCGCGCTCCTGCTCCTGCTCCATCCAATCCATGATGGCCGTGCCTTCGTGCACTTCGCCGATCTTGTGGGTCCGCCCGGTGTAGTAAAGGATGCGTTCCGTGGTGGTGGTCTTACCGGCATCAATATGGGCCATGATGCCGATATTTCTCATCTTATTGATCGGTACGGTACGAGCCATAGAACACCTAAAACTAAACCAGAGCCACTACCACCGGTAGTGCGCGAAGGCTTTATTCGCCTCCGCCATTCGATGCACATCATCCTTTTTCTTAATCGCTCCGCCGCGCAGGTTGGCAGCGTCGTTCAATTCGTTCGCCAGTTTCTCCGGCATGCCCTTCTCGGGCCGCGACCGGGCGTTCTGCAAAATCCACCGGATCGCCAGGCTGGTGCGCCGGTTCTGCGAAACCTCCACCGGAACCTGATAGTTCGCGCCACCCACGCGCCGGGTCTTCACTTCCAGCAGCGGTTTGGCGTTTTCCACCGCTTTCTTGAAAAGCTTTAATGGATCGTCCGCCGTGCGCTCCTTGATCTTGTCCATCGCGCCGTAAAAGATCCCCTGGGAAGTATTCTTCTTGCCATCCCACATCATCGAGTTAATGAACTTCTCGGCCAGTGTCGAGTTGTAAACCGGGTCCGGCAAAATCTCGCGCGGTTCTGGTCTGCGTCTGCGTGGCATACTCTATTTCGCCGGTCCTTTCGGCCGTTTGGCTCCGTATTTCGACCTTCCCTGTTTGCGGTCCGCGACACCGGCGGCGTCCAACGTGCCGCGCACAATGTGATAGCGAACGCCCGGCAGATCCTTCACACGTCCGCCGCGGATCAGCACGATGGAGTGCTCTTGAAGATTGTGGCCGACGCCGGGAATATAGGTGGTGACTTCGATTCCGTTCGTTAATCGCACGCGAGCCACCTTGCGCAACGCGGAATTCGGCTTCTTGGGCGTGGTGGTGTACACGCGCGTGCAAACGCCGCGTTTCTGCGGACACGCTTGCAGCGCTGGACTGGCCGTCTTATACCGGGGTGGCCGTCGCCCGTTTCGCACGAGTTGATTAAACGTCGGCACGAGTCTCCTCTCAACACGTTTTCTTGGTTTGTTGCACAACGGCAGGCTAAAAGCCAAACCGCGAAAAAACTAAATCCGCAAATCTGCGAGGGTACTTACTGTGGACTAGCCCATATCCCGAACGGCTCAAACTCCGTTCAGAACCTCGGGGCCGACCCCCGGACGGACTCTCTACCAAAGAGAGGGGTAACCGGGAGCAGAAGACACAACTCGCTGAACCTTTTCAAGAATACAGGAACAGGGTTTGGGTTGTCAAATGCTCGGGCGAGCTCAACTTGAGCCGCTACTGGCTGGTAACCGGCCTTACGCTCCGCCTTTCTTGGATAGCTGCTCCTCCGCTTTCTCGACACTTTCAAAGCTCGGAACCAAGCCATCCACGTGCGTGACTCTAAATAATGTACGGATTCGATCCTGCGATCCCGCGATCGCGAACCCGCGGCCGTTACGCTGGCAGGATGCGTAGACGCCCAGCAACGCCCCTAGACCGGCCGAATCCATGTATGGCACTTCCGCCAAGTCGATGACAGTCGGGGAATCGTTTTCGGCGCGCACCAAGTCCTGAAATTCAAAAAGTGAACTTAGAGTGAGCGGGCCGAGCAATCGAAAGACGCGCACTCCGGAGGCGCCTTTGGTTACTTCTATCTTCAGTTCTTCCATGGATGGGTCCGTGTTCGCCGAGACTATCACGCGTCTGCTACAAATAGATTACATTATTGTGAATACGCCGTGAAGAACCTTGCGGAGGGGCGACGTGGACTCGTCCATCCCCTGACCGTTTCTGGTTACAGGTAAGCTCCTCGTGTATTCAAGGCTCGTTTGCTTGTGGGCTTGGCTAGTCTGGTATTTTGCGGGCGACGCATCACGGGCCTCCTCGCGGAAGCTCCGTGACAGTTGGTCCACCTGGCTCGCTATCGCCGTGGGCATCATTTATTGATACTCAGTCGCATTAACAGCCGCACCCGTTGGTACGTTGGTTAAAGGAGGTGGCCGTGAAAAAAATCCGTTATGCGGTGGTCGGGCTGGGTCATATCAGTCAGAAAGCCCTGCTTCCCGCCTTCAAAAATGCGAAGAACAGTCAGTTGACCGCCATCGTTTCCGGTGACGCCGTTAAGCGCACGAAGATTGCCCGCCTGTATGGACTCGATCCGAAGTCCACTTATTCTTACGAGGGCTTTGAGGAATGCCTGAGGAGCGGAAATGTGGATGCCGTCTACCTCGGCGTTCCAAATTATTTGCATTGCGAATACACGCTTCGGGCAGCGCGCGCCGGCGTTCACGTGCTCTGCGAGAAACCCATGGCTGTCACCGTAAAGGAATGCCGTAAGATGATCGACGCGTGCGAAAAAGCGGGCACGAATCTCATGGTCGCTTACCGACTCCACTTTGCCGAAGCCAATCTTGAGGCCATTCGCATTGCTTCCGAACACCAACTCGGGGATCTTCGAATCTTTGCGTCGGTCTTCTCCCTACAAGTGGCCCCTGGCAACACGCGCATCACTGAGCCGGAATCGCGCGGCGGCGGCGGCATTTATGACATCGGCATCTATTGCATAAACACGGCGCGTTCCCTATTCCGCGACGAGCCCATCGAAGTGATAGCGACTTCTCTCAACGATGGCGATCCTCGTTTTCGCAAAGTCCCCGAAATGACTTCCGTGACTCTGCGTTTTCCCGGCGATCGGCTGGCCACGTTTGTATCGAGCCTGGGCGCGCAGCCCACTTCAGAGTATTCTCTGATCGGAACTAACGGGCGGTTACGATTGTCTCCGGCTTACGACTATAAGAAACCGCTGGCTTACGAACTGGTGGTCGGCGACAAACCACCCCGTCATAAAAAGTTCCGTACGCGGGATCAGTTCGCCGCGGAGCTCGATTACTTCTCCCGATGCATACTCAAAGGCTCGAAACCAGAGCCGTCCGGCGAGGAAGGGCTGGCGGACATTCTTGTCGTGGACGCCGTGTTGAAATCGGCGCGACTGCATAAATGGGTTCCAATCGAACCGCGGGAGACCAGCGTGTCCTAGTTGCCCGTCTTGTTTAGGAACGTCCCCTTCTCCAGATCCTCGAAGGCCGCGCGAAGCTCCTGCTGCGTGTTCATCACGATCGGACCGTACCAGGCCACCGGCTCCTGAAGGGGCTTGCCGGAGACCAGAAGGAATCGAATCCCATCCTCCCCGGCCTGCACTTCCAATTCGTCCCCGCGGTCAAAAAGCACGAGTGAACGATTGTCCGCGTCCGCCGGCGGCGTGGTGTCCAACCATTTGACGCCTTCGGTGGGTACGGCCAGTGGTCCGGAAGCGTTGCAGAACTTTCCCTTTCCGCCGAACACGTAGGCGAAGGCGTGGCGAGTCGTTTCAATCGGCAACACCTTTCTGCGGCCCGCCGGCACCGAAACGTCCAGGTAAATCGGATCTGCCGCGATGCCGTCCACCGGCCCCTTTTTACCCCAGAAACTCCCGCACACGACGCGGACATGTGTGCCGTCATCGTCGGTTATATCGGGGATGTCAGGCGACTTGACCTCCTGGTAGCGCGGAGGAGTCATCTTGAGCGCCGAAGGAAGATTAGCCCACAGCTGAAACCCGTGCATACGGCCCGCGTCATCGCCCTTGGGCATCTCCTGATGAATGATGCCGCTCCCCGCCGTCATCCACTGGATGTCGCCCGCGCCGATGGTTCCCCGGTTTCCCATGCTGTCGCCGTGATCGACGGTGCCCGCCAAGACGTAAGTGATCGTCTCAATCCCGCGGTGGGGGTGCCATGGAAAGCCCGCCAGATAATCGTCTGGAACATCGTTGCGGAAATCGTCGAGCAGCAGGAATGGATCGAAGTCCTTGGTGTTGCCGAAGCCGAATGCGCGGCGCAGATGCACGCCTGCGCCTTCGATGGTGGGCTTCGATTTGACGACACGGCTCACGGGACGTAGTGACATTGAATCTCCTATTTCAACCAAAGAATTTGATTCGCTTCCAGCGGCACCCCCGCGGTTGGATGATGCGGGATCACACGAGGCGTAAAGTCGCTGGGGGGACGATTGCCCTCAACGCTCGCGGTATATAGAAATCCGTCGGCCGGCAACGGGGCGCCACGATCCATCTCCTTGCGCATGGGCGCTTCGCCATTCAGCCCATTCGCGAACAGCTCCACGCGGAGAACGTCCGGATCCAACCCTCCCAGATAAACCGGGACCTCTAAGTGCGCGGCGCCGTTTTTCGATTCCACCTTGAGAGCACCGAAGGCAACGCGATGCCAATCTCCGGCCAGCTTTTGCTGCCATGCCAGCACCTCGCTACCGAGTTTGCCTTTCTGGTCGGCCCGCGCGCCATACGCGACCGCCGCTGGAATATAGTGCTCTTCGGTGTACTGGCGGACGGCGCGATTGGCGGAATACTCCGGGGTGAGTCGGGCCATGCTCTCGCGGATGCGAGCCACCCACTTGGCCGGAATCCCCGCCTCGTTGCGCTCATAGAATTCCGGGATAACGTGCTCTTCTAGAAGA
>Ga0302324_100003558_pt1 | contig 35096 bp, 28 predicted proteins | sample Palsa_T0_1_FD_201949 | JGI IMG/M metagenome (GOLD analysis project Ga0302324, IMG submission 201949) | Peat permafrost microbial communities from Stordalen Mire near Abisko, Sweden - Palsa_T0_1 | ecosystem: Environmental > Terrestrial > Soil > Palsa > Peat permafrost | place: Sweden: Abisko...
GTCCCGATCCCCAGGGCAAGATTCACGATGCTGCCGAAATCGGCGGCCTGCGGATTGCCTCCGGCCAGCCACGATGCCGCCGTGGGCATCAGCGACAGCCCAATGCACACGATCACCGACCCGATCACCGCGGGCGGCAAAAAGCGCAGCAGCCGGCTGAAGATCGGCGCGATCAGGATCGTCAGAAGCCCGCAGCCGATCACCGCGCCATATACGGTCGGCAGGCCCGACTGCTTCCCGATCAGAATCATCGCGGGCAGGCAGATGAAGGAGCAGCCCTGCACCAGCGGCAGTCGTGCGCCAAACCGCCAGACGCCCACCGACTGCAGCAGCGTAGCCAGCCCGCAGGTAAAAAGATCGGCGTTGATCAAGGCAATCAGCTGCCGCGCGGGAAGATTGAGCGCCGCGCCGAAAACCAGCGGCACCGTCACCGTGCCGGCGTACATCACGAGCACGTGCTGCCAGCCGTAAAGAAAGAGCGAGCGCCACGGAAGAAGCTCGTCGACTGGGTTCAGCGAGGGGAAAGATCGCTCCAGCGCTGGCATTGGCGGGGACATCGACGAGGGTAAGGGCATTCACGGGCAGCATACAACGGTTGGGTGTTGGCACATGTTCGTTCTTTCGATCCCTTCCATCATTCCCCAAGATCAGTCCTCGTCAATTTCATCGGCCTAAACCTGCCATCGCAGCAGGAGTGCTGCATTAACTCTCGGTATCCCCCGGCCGTTCGAGTACGTCCTAACACCGGCAGCAGTCTGGCGGGCGCACTCAGGCTTCCACGCGATGCCAGCTCTGACCGAGCGAAGCATTCCCTGGCGCGGCATAAGCGGTATAATAGGATGATCCGATGACCTTTAGACAAATTTGGAGGAGGCTGGCAGCGAGGCTCACCGCGACGCAAAGCCCTTGCCTTGCAATCGTTTACCTCTCTCAGGGGAGCGCTCTGGGATGCCTCTGAGCCTCAAAGTCCCCGCGCTTACCCGCAAAGAACGCTTCCTCCGGGCGGTGCGCTTTGAGCCGGTAGACCATGTGCCCGTGTGGATCATGCGTCAGGCCGGGCGCTATCTTCCCGAATATCAGGCTGTACGGGCCAAGCATAAGTTTCTTCAAATCTGCAAAACGCCGGAAGTGGCCGCCGAGGTTTCGCTACAGCCCTATCGCATCCTGGGAGTCGACGCGATCATCGTTTTCTCGGACATCCTCATCGTCGCCGAAGCGATGGGCTTGCCGCTCGACGTTCCCGATTCCGGGCCGGTGCTTTCCAATCCCGTGCGGGACGCTGCCGCGGTCGCGCAGCTCCGCGATTTCGATCCCGGCCGCGAAACGAAATTCGTGGGCGACGCCATCAGCGCCATCTGCAAGGAGGCTGGGCCCGACGTTCCGGTGATCGGCTTCGCCGCCGCCCCGTGGACGCTGGCCTGCTACATGATCGAAGGCCGCACGCGCGGCGATATCTCGTGCGCCAAGCAGATGCTGCACGAGCAGCCGCAAGTGGTGCGCCCGCTGCTCGATCGAATCGCGCGGGCCACCGCCGAATATCTGAAAATGCAGGTGGCGGCGGGCGCGTCCGTTATTCAGCTCTTCGATACCTGGGCCGGCGAACTCAGCCCCAGCGAGTACCACGCCTTCGAATTGCCCGCCACGCAGCAGATCTTCGAAGCGCTGCGCGGCGCACCAACCGCTGCTTCCCTGACAAAGATCCTTTTTGCCAAAGGCTCCACGCAGCATCTCGAGAGCCTCGCAAAGTCCGGCGCGGACGTCGTGAGCGTAGACTGGAAGTTGGATCTCGGCGACGCGCGGCGCAAAATCGGCCGGCAGGTGGCGCTGCAGGGAAACGTCGACCCGACCATCCTTCTCGGCTCAGAAGCGGATGTACGGCGCGCGGCGGCCGAAGCGGTGGCGAAAACAGGCGGCCTGGGACACATCCTGAACCTGGGGCATGGTATCTTGCCAGGAACCCCCGTTGCCAACGCCCGGGCTTTTGTGGAAGCCGGGCACGAAGCTCCCGTCGCGGAGCAGCCAGAGCCGGGCGCAGCGGACTCACAGTGAATAGTTGAATGCCTGATACGAAAGAAAAACCGGACAAGCTCGAGATCGGCCAGATTTCCGACGAAATCCTCGAGAAGTACAACCGTCCCGGCCCGCGCTACACCAGCTATCCCACCGCGCCCGTGTGGAAGGACGATTTTGGTCCCGACGACCTCGAAAATTATTACGAGCGCGCCGAAGAACGCCGCACTCCGCTTTCGCTCTACATGCATCTTCCCTTCTGCGAAAGCCTTTGCCTGTTCTGCGCGTGTAACGTATCGATACAGAAGGATAAAAGCGTCGCCGTTCCCTATCTCGCCGCGCTGAAGAAGGAAATCGAGCATGTGGCGGGCAGGGTTTCCAAAAACCGCGCCGTGAGCCAGTTCCACTGGGGCGGCGGCACTCCTTCGTATCTTTCCCCAGCGCAGATGGAAGATCTTTTTGAACACACGCGCGAGCGCTTCACGTTCGCGCCGGACGCTGAGATTGGCATCGAGGTCGATCCGCGCGTCACCCATCGCGCTCATCTTGAAACCCTGCGCCGCCTGGGATTCAACCGGCTCAGCATGGGTATTCAGGATTTTCAGCCCAAGGTGCAGGAGACCATCCATCGCGTGCAGCCGTATGAAATGACGCGCGATCTGATCGCGATAGGCCGCGAACTTGGGTTCGAGAGCCTCAACGTGGACTTGATCTACGGCCTGCCCTACCAGACCGCGGAGAGTTTTCAGCACACCATCGACCAGGTGCTTACCCTGGTGCCCGATCGCGTGGCGATGTTCAGTTACGCGCACGTGCCCTGGCTAAAGAAACAGCAGGGATCGTTCCAGGCGCATCTCCCCGAGGGAAAAGAAAAATTCCGGATTTTCCGCGCGGGGCTCGAACGTTTTCTCGACGCGGGCTATCTCTACATCGGCATGGACCATTTCGCGCGGCCCGGCGACGAGCTCGCCACGGCGCAGCAGAACCGCACGCTGCATCGCAACTTTCAGGGCTATACCACCAAGGCCGGCGCCGACCTCTACGGAATGGGCGTCAGCGCGATCAGCTCGATCGGCGAAGCCTACGCACAGAACCGCAAAGAGGTGCCGGCGTATCAGGACACCGTAGGTTCCCGCGGCATCGCCACGATGCGCGGCTACCGCCTCTCGTCCGACGATGTAATCCGGCGCGCCGTCATCGGACGCCTGCTCTGCCACACGGTGATCCCCAAGCGCGAAGTGGAACGCGAATTTTCGATTTCCTTCGACGAGTATTTCGCCGCCGAGCTCGAACGGCTCGAAGAGCCGCGCGCCGAAGGGCTGGTGGAGCTCGCCCCGGGCGAAATCCGCGTCACGCCGCTGGGCCGCATCTTCATTCGCAACGTGGCCATGGTGTTTGACCGCTATCTGCACGAGCAGCAGATGGACCAGCGGCCGCTGTTCTCGAAGACTCTCTAAGCGAACCCGCGAAAATGCCCGCAACCGACAACGTCGCCGTGATCGGCGGAGGAATTTCGGGGCTCGCCTGCGCCTACCGGCTGCGCCAGCTCGGCATTCCAGTGACGCTGTTCGAAGCCGAAGAGCAGTCCGGCGGCCTCATCGGCAGCGTTCAGAAAAATGGCTTTCTGTTCGAATCGGGGCCGCAGAGCTTTCAGGGTACCGACGCGCTTCTCGGGCTGATCCGCGAACTCGGAATCGAAGGCGAGCTTTGCACCGCCGATCCGAAGGCGCCGCGCTTCGTCTTGCGGCACGGCAAGCTGCAGAAGGTCCCGATGTCGCCCCAGGCCTTGCTGACGAGTTCCCTGCTCGCGCCAGGCTCGCGCTGGAAAGTGGTTTCCGAGCCGCTGCGCAAAACGAAACCACCCGACGAAGAGGAATCGGTCGCCAATTTTGTGCGCCGCAAATTCGGACACGAAATTCTGGAATATCTGGTGGCGCCGTTTGTTTCCGGCGTCTACGCGGGCGACCCTGAAAAGCTGAGCCTGAAGGCCGCGTTCCCTTCACTCGAAGAGTGGGAGCGGGAATACGGCAGCGTATTGCGCGGCGCGATGAAATCGCGGCCGGCCGAAGGCAAGCCAAGGCACCCGTCGCTTTGCACATTTCGAGGAGGCGTGGCCACGCTTTCGCGTGCGATCGCGGAAAAGCTGAAGGACGTTCTGCTCGTTCGGGCGCACGTGGACACGATTCGCAGAAACGAGGCTTCGAGCGAGGCCGCCTACAACATCCAGTTTCAACGCAACGGCCAAAGCGAAAGCCTGACGGCGGCAGGCGTTGTGATGGCTACGCCTGCTTATAAAGCTTCGCACATGCTTGGTTCCTTTTCTCCCTGGCTGGGTCACACGCTCTCGGGAATCGCGTACGCCGGCGTGGCCGTCGTGGCCTCCGGATACGATTCGCACCAAATGGGGCCGGCGCTCGACGGCTTCGGCTTTCTGGTGCCGCGCAGCGAGAAGCGCCGCACACTCGGCACCGTGTGGAATTCTTCGCTCTTCGCCGGGCGCGCGCCCCTGGGGTCGTTCGCGATTACCAGCTTCGTCGGCGGCGCCACCGAACCGGACGTCCTCGAAAAGCCGGACGACGAAATCGGCTCTATCGTCCACGATGAGAACGCGAAAATCCTCGGAATCACCGGGCCGCCGGTGGCTTCCGCGGTTTGGAAGCATCCCAAGGCTCTGCCCCAATACAATCTGGGGCACGGGCACATCGTGGAAGCTCTTCGCGATGGGGAAAAGCAAAATCCGGGACTATTCTTCTCGGGCAACTATCTCGAAGGCCCCTCGTTGGGGAAATGCGTGGAGCACGCATTCAAGACCGCTGAGGCCGTGAAGGATTTTTTGCGGAAGCTGCGCCAGAGCTGAAGAGGGATCCTTCGTCGCTGCGCTCTTCAGATGACATCGAAAGGCGGAGGCGAAGAGACAAAGACTAAAGCGCCGTCTACTTTGCGGGATTGTTCTTGTGCCGGGTGGTGAGGCGGAATTCGCGCCGTTCGCCCGCTTCGCGAAAGTGGCGATGGTCCTCCTCGGTTTCAAGAATCAACGGAGGCGCGGGGTGCGGGTGGCGGTTCAAGTCTAGCGCCACGTAGGTTAAGTACGCGCTGCTGGTGTGCTTCCGCTCCCCGGTGAGGATATTCTCCGAAAAAACCTTCACGCCCACTTCCATGGAGGTGTGAAACACTCGATTCACGGCGGCCTTCAGCACGATGAATTCGCCCACCGCAATCGGAAACCGGAAGTCGAGATAATCCACCGACGCGGTCACCACGTAGCTGTTCGAGTGCCTGCCCGCCGCCAGCGCCCCGGCGATATCGATCAGGTGCATCACGCGGCCGCCGAGCATGTTACCGAGGGCGTTCGCGTCATTGGGCAGGACGAACTCGGTGAGTTCGGAGCGCGAAGCGCTCACCGGTTTGCCCGGCAGGCTTCCCCCGCCCCTCGCTCCTGAACCCTTCATGTGCTGTTCGTCGCCCGGCTTGGACATGTGCGTGACCCGCTCTCTTCTTGCATCCGACGTGCCGCTTGGCGCGCGCCGCCGAGCCCGCTATAATACGCGCATTCATCCCATGACCCAAACTCAGAAGTCTCGCCGCGAAGTCCTGGAACAATTCGTGGCTCAGAAACCCGCCGACGCGTTCGCCCGCTACGGGCTCGCGCTCGAATGCGCCAAGCTCGGCGACGATCAGGCGGCCACGGCCCATTTCCAGACGCTTCTGGAGACCAACCCGCAGTACGTCGCGGGCTATTTTCAGTACGGGCAGCTTCTTTCGCGGCTCGGGCGGCTTGACGAGGCGCGTAAACTGCTTTCAGACGGCATCGTGGTCGCGCAAAAGGCCGGCGATTCGCACTCGCGCGATGAGATGCAAGCGGCGCTCTCGTCTTTGCGCTAGGGCGCTCTGGCGCTAGTCCCCTTTGCGTTAGTCGCCTTTGCGCCGTTCCGCTTTGCGTTAGTAGTTGTTTCGCGGCGTTGCCAACTATGGCCAAGCCCGATCGCATTCCACTGTTTCCTCTCGACGTGGTTCTGCTCCCTGCCATGCCGCTGCCGCTGCACATCTTCGAGCCGCGCTACAAAACGATGATCCGCCTCTGCCTGGCCGAAAAGCTGGAATTCGGCATGGTGCTCGCGCACGACAATTCCGTCTCGAAAACCGGCTGCACCGCCGCCATCCAGCGAATCGTCAAGGAGTATCCCGACGGGCGCCTGGACATCCTCACGGAGGGCCGCTCGGTCTTCCGTCTCGCGCAGGTTCTCGAGGAAAAGGAATATTACGAAGGCATGGTCGAATATCTCACCGACGATCCTTTCGTCCCGAACGCGGCGAAAGAGACCCAGCTGGTCCATCTCTTCGAGCAGTGCCACGTGCTGCTGTTCGGCCGGCCCTGGGAAGCCGAATCCGGCGATCCCGCCACGCTGGCTTACCGGCAAGCTGCCCGCCTTCCGCTCGAACTCGCCGAGCGTCAAACACTGCTGGAGATGCGCCAGGAAGAAGAACGCCGCCAGTTCCTGATCGAGTGGCTCACCAGGCTTCTGCCCCAACTGAGCGACCGCGAACGCAAGCGGCAGCGCGCCGCAGGCAACGGGCACGGCCTGAATTAAGCCGGAAGCGACGATTTTGCGGCTTCGGGCGGCAAAACGCCGCGCCCAACCATCGAATTATGCCTGCGCCTCGCGTTCCACTATAATGGAGTGGCAGACTCGAATTCAGTCGGCCGCATTCATAAGGATTGGTGATTCGAATGAGCCCACAGCCCAGGAATCTTGGCGAGCTTCGCCGAAGCCAGTGGTCAGAGCAATGCATGGCGCGCCGCAGCGTCCGGCAGGAACTCCGCGAGAACCTGCTGCTGAAGATGGAAAGGGGCGAAGAGCTCTTCCCGGGCGTGCATGGCTACGACGACACGGTGGTCCCTCAGATCGTCAACGCCATCCTTTCGCGGCATCACTTCATTCTGCTCGGACTGCGCGGGCAGGCGAAGTCACGGATCATCCGCGGGCTCGTCTCGTTCATGGACCCGGCCGTCCCGGTGGTCGAGGGCTGCGAGATTCATGACAATCCCTACAATCCGCTGTGCCGCCCCTGCCGCGAGCGCATCGCCGCCGAAGGCAACGCCACGCCCATCGCGTGGCTCTCGCGCGATCACCGCTACGTGGAAAAGCTCGCCACGCCGGACGTGACCATCGCGGATATGATCGGCGACGTGGACCCGATCAAGGCCGCTCGCTCGGGCCGCAACCTTTCGGACGAGCTGACCATCCACTACGGCCTCCTGCCGCGCGCCAACCGCGGGATTTTCGCCATCAACGAACTGCCCGACCTGGCCGGAAAAATTCAGGTGGGGCTGTTCAACATCATGCAGGAAGGCGACATCCAGATTAAGGGCTACCCGGTGCGCATGGCGCTCGATGTGTTGCTGGTGTTCACGGCGAACCCGGAAGACTACACCGCTCGCGGAAAGATCATCACGCCGCTCAAGGACCGCATTGGCTCGGAAATCCGCACACATTACCCCGCCACGGTGGCCGAGGGCATGTCGATTACCGCGCAGGAGTCCTGGACCGAACGCGACGCTAAACGGCGCATCGAGGTTCCCGGCTACATTCGCGAGATCGTCGAGGAAGTCGCGTTCCAGGCGCGCGAGGACAAGCGCGTGGACCGTCGCTCCGGCGTCAGCCAGCGCCTGCCGATTAGCACCCTGGAGAACGTGCTGAGCAGCGCGGAACAGCGCGCCGTGCGCAGCCGCGATTCAGCGGTGGTCGCGCGAGTGGCCGATGTCTACGCCGCCATTCCTTCGATGACGGGCAAATTCGAACTCGAATACGAAGGCGAGATGCGCGGCGCCGAGAACATCGCGCGTGAACTCATCCGCGCCGCCGTCGGCAAGACGTTCGGCAAGTACTTCCCGAATGTCAATTTTCAGGCTGTCGTCCAGTGGTTCGAGATCGGCGGTGAATTGAAGGTCGCCGCCAACGCTTCGAGCGCGGATGTGCTGGCGCAGCTGAAGAAAATCCAGGGACTCTTCGAACACCTGGAAACGCTTGGAGTGCGCTCGAAAGACGATGCCGCCCTGCAAACGAGCGCGGCTGAATTCATCCTCGAGGGGTTGTGGTCGCAGAAGCGCATCAATCGCAGTGAAGAGCGCGGATATTTCGCCGACGCGCGCAAGAATCCGGAGCCCCGCGATCCGCGCGAGCCATCCGGGCGATTGCCCAGGCGCCAGTTCAACTGAACTGGAAGGCGGTGCCATGAAGTACACAAAATATTCCCGGTACTCTCCCGACGCGGCCGACGACATCGACCTGCAGGAGCTCATGAGCCGCATGTCGGATTTCTTCCTGCAGAGCGGCTTCGACAATCAATACGGAATCTACGAAATGGATATGGAGCGCTCGCGCGAGCAGCACATGGAACAGCTGCGCGAAGCCATCCTGCGCGCCCTGGAAGAGGGCGACCTGGTGCCGCCCGAGTTGATGGAGCAGATGCTGCAGAATCCCGACCTTTCGCAGAACAAGGATTTGAAGGACCTCATCGACCAGATCATCCAGCGCATGGAGGAAGAAGGCTACATCACGCAGCAGCAGTCGGCGCGGGTCACTCCTCCTCCGTCGGAAACCCCGGGCGGCCAGGCGGGAATGGAGGGGCCAAAAGTAGAGGCGCGGTTTGAAATCACCGACAAGGCTCTCGATTTTCTAGGCTTCAAGACGCTCAAAGACCTGCTGGCGTCGCTCGGCAAGAGCAGCTTCGGGCGGCATGACACGCGCGACTTGGCCACGGGCGTGGAGTCCGGCGGGAGTTCGCGGCCCTATGAGTTTGGCGACACGCTGAATATGGACATCAGCGCGACGCTCTTCAACGCCGTCCAGCGCAACGGCTCCGGCCTGCCGATCGAGCTCGATTATCCCGACCTGATGGTGCACCAGTGCGAGTATCAAAGCTCCTGCGCCACCGTGCTGATGCTCGATTGCAGCCACAGCATGATTCTCTACGGCGAGGATCGCTTCACTCCCGCCAAGCGCGTGGCGCTCGCCCTCTCGCACCTGATTCGCACGCAGTACCCGGGCGATTCGCTGCACTGCGTCCTGTTCCACGACAGCGCGGAGGAAATTCCCATCGGAAAGTTGGCGCGCGTGCAGGTGGGCCCGTACTACACGAACACGCGCGAGGGCCTGCGGCTGGCACAGCGGATTTTGTCCCGCCAGAAGAAGGACATGCGCCAGATCGTGATGATCACCGACGGCAAGCCGTCTGCTCTCACGCTCGAAGACGGCAGGATTTACAAGAATGCGTTCGGCCTCGACCCGCTGGTAGTCACGCAAACGATGGAAGAAGTGGCCAAGTGCAAGCGCGCCGGCATCCTGATCAATACGTTTATGCTGGCGAGCGATTACAGCCTGGTCCACTTCGTGCAGAAGATCACCGAGCTTTGCCGCGGCAAGGCCTACTTCACCACGCCCTATACCCTGGGCCAATACCTGCTGATGGATTATGTAGGCCGCAAGACGCGCAACATTCATTGACGCGACATGCATTGAGCATTGAGCCTCCTGGGAACGCCAATCTCCCGATTGCCGGGGTCGGTTCAGAGAGTACTAGACCGCTCCTGTGGCATCCCAGGCCCTGATTCTTGCACCTTGCCTGCGGAAACGCTTCGACAGACGCAATGCGATTGCGGTAATTTTAAAACGTGAGTTTCAAGAATTTTGCTCGTACATTTTTCGGAGGGTGCCACCGGGTGAGCGCGTTGTCTTCAGGAAAAACAGCGCCCTCGATTTCGCTGTCGACGGTTGAGGGCGAGAAGGTCTCTCTCGCGGACGCGCTGGCAAAAGGCCCCGTGCTTGCCGCGTTCTTCAAAGTCAGCTGCCCCACCTGCCAGTTCACGTTTCCTTTTCTCGAGCGCATGTACGAAATGTTCGGCGGAGGAAATTTCACGTTCTGGGCAATCTCGCAGAACGACGCCGAAGACACCCGCAGCTTCGCCGAAAAATACGGAGTGAAATTCCCCGCCCTGCTGGACGAAAAGGGTTACCCGGTATCGAACCAGTTCGGCCTTACGAACGTGCCGACGATGTTCCTGATCGGGCAGGACGGCACAATTCAAGTCACCAGCGTGGGATTTTCGAAACCCGATCTGGAACAAATCGCCGCGGCGGCGGCGCGGGCCACCGGCAAACCCGCCGTTCCTCTTTTTAAATCGGGCGAAGCAGTCCCCGAATACAAGCCCGGTTGAGGCTCCCGCAACTAGGTTCCGGGCGAACCTTCTTCCCTCAAACGAATCAGTCCTCGATCAATTCCGTCAGTTTTTTCTTGTGCTTGGGAGGCTTGAGTTTCTTGTCGGCTATCACGCGCTCCGGCGGAGGCATTCCGATGCCGAGTCGCGCGCGTCGCCGGGCTTCCTTGCCTGCTCGAAACACGGATTTTTTCTTGCGGGGCATATGTGCCGCCACCTGGTTCGCCGTTAACGCGAACCTGTCAGACTAACTCAACGATCCTCGGGCTTTCACCGAGTGGATCGCATCGGTTTGCCTGGTATTTTCTTCCAGCTTCTGCTGCGCGAGCTGCGGCTCGAAGCACCGGCGGCAGCGGGCTTCATACATTCCGCTCGCGCCCACCACGATGAGTTCCTCGGAAGCCACCAGTCGCTGCGTGTGAACGGCGGGATTCCCGCAGCGCATGCAGATGGCCAGAAGCTTGGTGATTTCCTCGGCCACCGCCAGCAGCCGCGGCATCGGCTCAAACGGGCGTCCCATAAAATCGGTGTCGAGCCCCGTGACGATCACGCGCTTTCCTGCATCGGCGAGCCGCGAACACGCTTCCACGATGCTTTCGCCCAAAAACTGGGCTTCGTCGATGCCCACAACCTCGGTGCGCGGCGCCACCTTTTCGAGGATCTCGGTTCCGCTCTGCACCAGTTCCGACGGAATCTCCAGCCCGGAATGGGAGACGATCCCGTTCCGGGCGTAGCGCTGGTCGATCACCGGCTTGAAGATCTGGACGCGCTGCCTGCCGATTTCGGCGCGGCGCAAGCGCCGGATAAGTTCTTCGCTTTTGCCGGAGAACATCGGACCGACGATCACCTCGATCCAGCCCATGTTGCCCTTCACTATGTCCACGGAGCTCCTCTCCTAACCGCAGTTGCCAGCATATCAAAAATTTGCACTCGTCCCCGCGCGCGCGATTCTGGGACGTGGCGATCTTCGAAGGTCACTATCAAACCGTTAGTCCGCTGGCGGTCATTCTGAGCGTAGCGAAGAATCCCTCCCCTTTCTTGCTGCATCCGGCCAGAAAAGAGCGGGACGCCCTTAGTCGGAGGGTTGCGCCGCGGGCCTCATCTGGCCTCCGAGGACGCGATGACACCAGAGGCTCAGCCGGTCCATATAGAGGTAGACCACCGGAGTCGTGAACAGCGTGAGCATCTGGCTGAACACCAACCCTCCGGCGATGGTGATTCCGAGCGGCCGGCGAAGCTCCGAACCACTGCCGGTGCCAAACGCCAGCGGCAGCGCGCCGAGCAGCGCGGCCATGGTGGTCATCAGGATGGGGCGGAAGCGCAGGATGCACGCCTGATAAATCGCCTCGGCGGGGCTCTTGCCTTCGCTGCGTTCCACCGAAAGCGCGAAATCGATCATCAGAATCGCGTTTTTCTTCACGATTCCAATCAGCAGGATCATTCCAATCACCGCGATCACGCTCAGGTCGATGTGGAAGAGCATGAGCGCCAGAACCGCGCCCACGCCTGCCGAGGGCAGCGTCGAAAGAATGGTGATGGGGTGGATAAAGCTCTCGTAGAGCGCGCCCAGCACGATGTAGACGGCCAGCAGCGCGGTAAAGATCAAAGCGGGTTCGGTCGCGAGCGACGTGTGAAAAGCTTCGAGCGTGCCGGAATACAAGCCGTGAACCGAACCCGGCATGCCCATGCTTTGTTCCAGCTCGTCGATCTCGCGCGAAGCGTCGCTTAACGCCACTCCCGGCGCCAGATTGAAAGAGATCGTCACCGACGGGAACTGGCCCTGATGGTTGACGGCCAGCGGAGCAATCGTCGGCTCATACTTGGCGATCGCGCTCAGCGGCACTACAGTGCCATTCGACGAATGGATATAAATGTCTTTCAGCGCGGTGGGATCCTGCCAGAATTGCGGCGCCACCTCCATCACCACGTGATACTGGTTCAGCGACGTGTACATCGTGCTGACCTGGGCCTGCCCGAACGCATCGTAAAGAGTCGAATCGAGCGCCTGTGGCGTGATCCCCAGCCGGGCCGCGGTGGGCCTGTCATAAACGACCGAGACGCGGAGCCCGTTGTTCTGCTGGTCGCTGTTGACCTCGGTAAAACCGTGGAGCCGCCTCATCCGCGCGAGCAGGATGGGCCCCCACTTCACCAGGTCATCGAGGTTTTCGCTCTGGATGGTGTACTGAAACTCCGCATTGCTGCCGCGTCCGCCGATATGCAGGTCCTGGCCCGCTTGCAAAAATACGCGCGCGCCCTGCACCGAGTTGAGCTTCGGACGCAGGCGGGCGATCAGCTCGCTGGCGCTCACGTCGCGAAATCTGCGGCCCTTGAGAGCCAGGAAAATGTTTCCGGCGTTGATTGGGCCTTGCCCGCCGGTAAAGGCGGTCACGTTGCTGATCGCTGGATCGGAATTCAGAATATCCGAATAGCGCTTCGTCAGTCCCTGCATCATCTGGAACGAAGCGTCCTGCGGCCCTTGAATGCCACCGACCACGGTTCCATTGTCCTGCTCCGGGAAAAATCCCTTGGGCACGATCACGAGCAGATAGATGTTCACCGCAATCGTGATGAATAGAATCGCCAGGGTAAATGCGGGATGCCGCAGAACCGCCCGCAAGGCCCTTTCATAGCCGTGCAGCAGCCAGTTCACAATGCCTTCGCTGGCTCGGTAGAGGCGCCCGTGCCCGCCCGGATCTTCCTGTTTAAGCAGCCTCGAGCACATCATCGGCGTGGTCGTGAGGGACACGGCGAGCGACACCAGGATCGAAACCGAAAGCGTGACCGCAAATTCCCGGAAGAGCCGCCCGATGATCCCGCCCATCAGCAGAATAGGAATGAACACCGCCACCAGCGACAGGCTGATCGAGAGCACCGTAAATCCGATTTCGCTCGCCCCGCGCAGCGCCGCCTCCACCGGACGCATGCCCTGCTCCATGTACCGCGTTATGTTCTCAATCACCACAATTGCATCGTCCACCACGAATCCGGTGGAAATCGTCAGCGCCATCAGCGACAAGTTGTCCAGGCTGTACCCGAACAGATACATCGCCCCGAAGGTTCCAATTAGCGACACCGGCACCACCACCGCCGGAATCATGGTGGCGCGCGGGCTGCGCAGGAAGAAAAACACCACCAGAATTACGAGGCATACCGAGACGCACAACGCGCGTTCCACATCCCGCACGGAGGTGCGAATGGTGACCGTCCGGTCCAGAAGTATCTGCAGATCGATCCCCGGCGGAATCGCCGCTTTCAGCGACGGCAGGGCTGCCCGTACGCGGTCAACCGTATCGATAATATTCGCTCCGGGCTGCCGGAAGATGATTACCGGGATGGCGTTCTTGCCGTTGACGTAGCCGGAGACGCGCAGGTTTTCAACCGAATCCGACACCTGCGCCACATCCGACAGCTTGATCGCCGCGCCTTTGTGGTATCCCACGATGAGCGACCGGTAATCCTCCGCCTTGAGCAGCTGGTCGTTCGCCAGAATATTCGCGGTGGTCGTGTCGTCGGAGATCTGCCCCTTGGGAATGTTTGCATTCTGGGCGTTCAGCAGGTTGCGCACGTCCGGCAAGCCGAGTCCGTAGCTGTTCAATTGGGTCGGGTTGACGTCGACGCGCACCGCCGGCAGCGCGCCGCCCCCCACGAACACCTGCCCCACGCCCTGCACCTGCGAAAGGCTTTGCTGCATGATCGTCGACGCGGCGTCGTAGAGCTGCCCGCGGTCGAGCGAGCTGGAGGTCAATCCCACGATCATCACCGGTGCGTCCGAGGTGTTCACCTTGCGGTAGATCGGATTGCTCGGCAGGTTGGACGGGAGAAAGCTGCGCGCCGCATTGATGGCGGCTTGGACGTCCCGTGCCGCGCCATCGATGTTGCGGTTCAGGTCGAACTGCAGCGTGACGCTTGTCGTCCCCAGATAGCTGGCCGACGTCATCTCCGTCACACCTGCAATCCGGCCGAACTGGCGTTCGAGAGGCGTCGCGATCGACGAAGCCATGATTTCCGGGCTAGCCCCGGGCAGCGACGCGCCGACCGTGATGGTGGGAAAATCAATCTGCGGAAGCGGCGCGATCGGCAAAAAGAAGAAGGCCACGGCCCCCGCGAGCGCGATGGCCACCGTCAAAAGGGACGTTGCGACGGGGCGATGGATGAATGGAGAAGATAAGCTCATCGGTGACTTGCGCGGCGTTTTTGCACTTTAAAGGCGATGCCGTCGGCTCTCGGTTACGCAAAGGCTGAAAGACCGGCCGCTGGCTCGTCGCGGCCCTTCGCGGCTCTTCGTCGAATCCGGCGGCAGGCTGCTATCTCCAGACTCTAGCGTCATTTACCAATCGAGTGCGCGTTGCTGTCGCTTTTAAGTGTACATGAGTCGGATGCGCCCGGAAGCCGTTACGTTTCAGCGTCAGGAGTGCTCGATTCGGGAGTCGCCTGCCTTCTTTCCGTTCGCCGTTGCTTATCGCATGTGCCCGAAAAAGAAAAAGCAGATCCCTCACCCATCCGCGCTTCGCGCGTATGGCCTCAGGATGACAACGAAAGGCAAAGGCGAAAGCAACGGCGAAGGCACAGGCAACGGAGAGAAGCCGCCCACATTGCGGTTTTACCGCGGCGGGCCTTCCCCTCGCACTGAGAGTTTTCTCTTCCTTCCCATTCGATACAAAGTAAGCTGATACCGTGACGCAGCCCAAAGCCGATCCGCCTCCGCCAGAAAACGACTGCGTCTTCTGCCAGATCGCCACCGGCGAGAAGGAAGCAAAGCTGGTGTTCGAAGACGACACTTCGGTGGCTTTCCTCGATGCGCGCCCTTTATTCCCCGGCCATTGCCTGCTCATCCCGAAAGCGCATTACGAAACCATCGCCGACGTTCCTAAGCATCTCGTCGGCACCCTGTTCTCCAACGCCCAGGATCTCGCCGCCGTGGTCAAAAGCGCCATGCAGGCCGAGGGAACCTTCGTGGCGGCGAACAACACGGTCAGCCAGAGCGTGCCGCATTTTCACATCCACATCGTGCCGCGCCGGCGCAAAGATGGACTGCGCGGATTTTTCTGGCCTCGTCACGCATATTCGAGTGAAGATGAAATGAATGCGGTGCGGGATATACTGCGCACGGAAGTAAAGGCGCAAATCCCAAACCGCTAACCTCAGCGCGAAGGCGTAACCCACGATGACCCTAAAAAAATATCAGGAGAAGCGGCGCTTCGACGTCACCACCGAGCCTTCCGGCGGCGAAGGCGCCCCGCAGAAGAAGCCGTCAAAATTGATCTTCGTGGTGCAGAAGCACCGCGCCACGCAGCTCCATTACGATTTCCGCCTCGAATGGAACGGCGTCCTTCTTTCCTGGGCGGTTCCCAAGGGGCCATCGCCCGACCCCTCCGTGAAGCGCCTGGCGATGCAGGTGGAAGATCACCCCGTCGAGTACGCGACGTTTGAAGGCGTGATTCCCGAAGGGGAGTATGGCGGCGGCACCGTGATGGTGTGGGATCAGGGCACCTGGGAACCCGAGCAGCCCGACGTGGACGCTGCGCTTAAGAAGGGCGACCTGAAGTTCACGCTCCACGCCAAGAAACTGCACGGCTCCTGGGTGCTCGTCCGCACGCGCGGCTTCGGCGGCAGTTCAGGCAAATCTTCGTGGCTGCTGATCAAGCATCGCGACCAGTATGCCTCTACTGCGGACATTGCCGCAGAGGAGCCTCGCTCGGCCGTATCGGGCCGCCTACTCGCCGAGATCGCGCGCGACGAGGGCGGAGACGTAGAGAAAGCCGCCACCGGTGACCCGGTCGAGAAAGCAGCGGCTAAGAAGGCCTCGCCGACAGCGAAGAAGTCGCTAAAAGCGCGGAGTAAAAGCGCGTAGCAACTTGCGGTGCTTGGGCCGTTGCCTTTGCGGGTGCCCCACCCTTGCGGTTTTGCAAGTGTAGGTCTTCGCGATAGCGAAGCTGCAAAACACAACCCCGCTATTTGATCCGCAGCAGAAGGATCACATCCAGCAACGCCAGAATCGCGATGGCAAACTCCACAATAAACGAGCGCGCCTCGTTGAACTGATCCACCATCACGTCGTAGAGCTCCCCCACCGTGCGCAGCTTTTCATCAACGAGGCTGCGGTAGTCCGGGACGCCCATGCGCGTCGCCGCCAGCCGGTAGAGCCGCGCATAGTAAATGTCGCTCACGAATTTGATGGCGTTGTCGATGCGTTCGGTAAGGTCCATCACATCCAGGCGGATGGTGTTGAACCGCTTGGCGTCGCGCGGAACACTCCACCGCGACAAAAGCACGTTTCTCCTGCGTTCCAGAGCGGTGTACACATCGGAAAGCAGCTGGCTCATCAGTCCATCGTAGTAACGGAATTCGAGCAACTGCATTTTGGCGTATTCGAGCACCTGGTTGGTGGCTGCGGCGTCCTCTCCGCGGTCGTAAACGAGCGAGGCGGAGGCTCCGGCCACCACCAGGTCGGAGGCGTAATAGGAAATGCTCGATTGCAGGATTTCCTCGGTGACTCCGGGGGCAAGCGGCGTGAGCTCACCGCGAACAAGCTGGGCGATTTTCTGCCCGTGCGCCGCAAGCAGCTCCGTGCCGCTCAACGGCCCCTCGGGCCGCTGCACCTGCTCCAGATTAATTACCAGGTAGTCCTCCTGCAGCCAATCCTTCACCGGGCGTATCACTGAAGGCGCCAGCCGTTCGAGGTGCTGCCTCACCAACTCCCGGGCGTATGGCTCCACGTTCACTGTATCCGTCCAGCGCGAAGCCTGCCGCAGGAGCGACTCCCAGTCGCATTCAAAAGGAGTCTCGAGCTGCACCACCACCACGGCGAACGCGTAGTATTTGATCGAGCAGAGAATCCGCTCGCCCGTGCCCAGGTCGATAGCCTGAGCCGGTTCGACGATCGGCGCATGTTCGAAGCGGACATACTCCGGCGTGCCGCGCGGAAATACGCGCTTCACCGTCCCGCCGCGCGGGCCAAGCAGCTCGCGGAGTTTGTCGAGGTCGAGCGCCTCTGCAACGTCGTAGAGGAGAAGGATCCGGAAGCAGCCTCGAAGAATCACAGCTCGTTGTACCATCGAATTGGGCGGTCCGGCGAAAGTAAAAGCAGGCGGCCCGTTCCCGCCGTACCGCCAGGGCACGCCGCAACTCGCTCCGGCTAAAAGAATACGAAACCGTCAAGATGATGTCGGTTCTGGCGGAAAACCGGTACATTTCCCCTCGGGAAAAGCCTTGCGGAAAAACGCTCGACTCGCCGATGCTATTCTTGAAACAATCGAACTCACCCAAATAATCGATAGCGAAGGATTTTCATGGACCTCATGGATCGGAATCAAGCGGGCAGCCCTCGGTTCCCCAACCTGCCCCAGCGCATTCGCGGATTAGAGCGGCTGGTCTACAACCTGTGGTGGAGCTGGAACCGCGCCGCGCGCGAGATGTTCCGCGCCCTCGATCTGCAGGCCTGGCTCAACAGCGCCCACAATCCCCTGCGTATGCTCACGATGGTCTCCCAGGAAACGCTGGAAAAGGCCGCCAGAAATCCGGAATTCCTCGAACGATACGACGCGGTGATGGCCTATTTCGAAGCCGAGGTCGCTTCGCCCTCGGGCTGGTATACGGCGGAGTTCGGACGCCCCACGGCGCCCATCGCCTACTTTTCGGCGGAATATGCGTTTCACAATTCCCTGCCCTTGTATGCGGGCGGCCTTGGCGTGCTCGCCGGCGACTACATCAAGGAGTGCAGTGATCTCGCCGTACCGGTCGTCGCCGTCGGACTGATTTATTCCCGCGGCTATGTCTCGCAGAGGCTCCGCGACGATGGCTGGCAGGAGGATCAGGAGAACGTTCTCGACCGTACCTTCGATCCGGTGCGGCCTGTGCTCGATGCGAACAACAAGCCGCTCACGGTGCAGGTGCCGCTCTTCGACCCCCCGGTCCACGTGCTGGTGTGGCGAGCCGACATCGGACGCGTTCCGGTGTACCTGCTCGACACTGACGTCGAGACTAACCAGCCCTGGGATCGCGCCATTGGCAACCGGCTCTACATCACTGAATCCGAGCAGCGGCTGCGCCAGGAAATCGTGCTGGGCATCGGCGGCATGTGCGTGCTGGAAGCCCTGGGAATACAGCCGGCCGGGATTCACATCAACGAGGGGCATCCCGGGCTCGCGCTACTTGAGCGTGTGCGCATGTTCGTCCAGAAAGGCCTGCCCTTCCGCGACGCGTTCAACAAGGTGCGCGATAGCTCCATGTTCACCACCCACACACCGCTCACGGCCGGCACGGATGTGTTTCCCTATCCCCTTTTTGAAAAATATATTGGCCATGCCTACAGCCGGTTCGGCACCGACCGCGACACCCTCCTGCAGCTGGGCGTATATCCACCCGACCCGAGCTCCGGTTTCAACATGACCGCGTTCGCCCTGCGCATGACGAAGTACTGCAACGCCGTGAGCAAAAAGCATGCCGAAGTCGCCAGGCAGATGTGGGCCAGCATCTGGCCGGATAAGAAAGAACAGGACGTTCCCATCGCCGCCATCACCAACGGAGTTCACCTGCTCACCTGGATGGACCCCATCTGGCTCCAGCCGCTTCTCGATAAATACCTCGGACCCGATTGGGTGCGCGACCAGGACCGCCCGGGAATCTGGGAATTGGTGCGGAAGATACCGGACTCGAATCTGTGGCGATTGCGGCGGCGCTTGAAGGGTTTACTAATCGACGAGATCAACGAACGTGCGCGCGAGCGCTGGCAGAATAGGCGCGTGCGTGCCGAAAGCGTGATTGCCTTCGGCGCGCTGCTCGAGCCGGAAGTGTTCACCATCGGCTTCGCGCGCCGCTTCACCGGCTACAAGCGCCCGGACCTGATCCTCTACGATCTCGACCGCCTGAAGCGCCTGCTCACGAATCCATTGCACCCGGTGCAGATTATCTTTGCCGGGAAGGCCCATCCGTCGGATGTGGAGGGCGCGCGGATTATTCAACGCGTGTTCCGGCTCGCGCAGGATTCGGATTTCGGCGCCCGCGTCGCCTTCGTCGAGGATTACGACCAGCACCTCGCGCAGCGCATGGTGCGGGGCGTCGACGTGTGGCTCAACAATCCCATCCCTCCCCTGGAAGCGAGCGGCACCAGCGGCATGAAGGCCAGCATGAACGGCGTTCCCAACCTTTCCGTCCTCGATGGCTGGTGGCTGGAGGGATACAACGGAGAAAACGGCTGGGCCTTCGGCAATGGCGCCATCGAAGCCGACCGCAACAAAGAAGATGCCGCGGCCATCTACGATTTACTCGAACAAAAGATCGTTCCGTCCTACTACGACCGCTCCGAAGACGAAATCCCCCACGGCTACCTGCAGGTGATGAAGGCCGCGATCAAGACCGTCGCGCCGCAGTTCAGCACGCGCCGCATGGTCAAGGAGTACGTCAGCCAGTTCTACATCCCCGCGCTGGGAATTACCGCCCCCAAGGTGTAAAGCATCCCGGGAACGCCAATCTCCCGATTGGCGCAGTGCCAGGGCTGAGTGCTGGCCACAGCGAGTCGCCTTCAGCATGGAATCTGATACACTCACGCTTCGCTCCGACACGGACGATGAGCCAATTGAAACTCGGACTGATTAAACGCGGAGATTTCTTAAGGAGTTGACGATCATGTCTGAATGGAAATACAAAGTAGAACGAATCGCTTCTGTATCGGACTCGCAGTTGGAAAATCTGCTCAGGGACCAAGGAGACAAAGGCTGGGAATTAGTCCAAATTCTCGAAACAGGCGAATCACCGGCACAGATCGAATATAAGGCTGTTTTTAAAAGAGAAAAAACCCTGGATTAACTTCCGCGGCCAGAGCCTCACATGACACTTCCGTTTGACGCTCCGCGAGATCCAGGGGCTTTATGCTGGAAAGTCTCGTATCACAACTCGCTTTAGTTGGAAATATCCGCCTCGACGAGCTTGGCCAGAAGAATGAGCGATTCTTGCCAGCCAAGGTAGCACGCTTCAGGCGGAATCACGGCCGGCACCCCTTCCTGCACGATGTGCAACTCGGTTCCGCACGACACTTTCTTTAAGGTGATCGTTACCTGAATATCACCCGGCATGTGCGGGTCGTCGAATTTATCCGTGTAGCGAATGCGCTCGTACGGCACCAATTCGAGATATTCGCCGCCGAAGGAGTGGACGCTCCCGCTGGTGAAATTTGTGAACGACATTTTGTAGGTGCCGCCCACCCTGGCGTCCAGGTGATGAACCTTGCCCGTAAAGCCGTTCGGCGGAAGCCATTTAGCTTTTGCGTCCGCATCGAGAAACGTCCGATAAACTTTCTCGGGAATTGCGCGGAGCACCCGATGAAGCCGGATCGTATTTGTTGCCATGATAGATTTTCTCTCTCCTGTCACTATCCTGGCCCCGTCACGGGCCTCTTTGACAGCACGCATTTTTAGCGAAGCATACCGCCGATTTTCAAAATCCGTAGAGCCTTGCCGGGTTCTCCACCAGGATCAGTTTGAGCTCAGCCGCGTTGGCGGTCCATGTGGGCACCCGATTGAGGTCGCGCCCATCGTCCACTTGAGCGAGCGGCGTGATTTCCGTGACTGTCCGCCCCGGCAACCGCGCCACATGCGGCCAATTGGATCCCCATGTGATTCTCTCGGGATTGGCTGCAATCAGCGGCTTGGCGATCGGTGCGTAATTCAGGTCGTTATACGGGCCCGCGATGTTGACGTATGTCTTGCCGCCCTGGAGCATACCCTGCAGCGTTTTGAAACCCTGCGGATCGACGGCGGAAAGCGTTAGAACGCCGAGATCGAAGGAGACCGGCGCTTCGGACGCAACGACCTCTTCTCGCAGGGCTTCCACCTCCCGCCAGTCCGCCGCGACGACCTCCAGATGCCACTTGCGTCCTTTGATTCGCTCGGCAGCAGCCCGGAAGGTCTTCCGCACAAGCTCAGCGTCAAAAGTCTTCAAAGCTTCGAAGTGGATCCGCACTCCCCGGATTCCGCCGCGGTGCATCTCATCGAGCTGCGCGCTGGAAGTGGTGTCGGTCAGCACGGCGATGCCGCGCGCGCTGGGCCCGATCTGCTTGATCGCATCGAGCGTACACGCATTGTCTGCGCCGTAGACGGTAGACTGCACCACCACAACGCGATCGATGTGCAGGGTCCGGTGCAGCGTGCGCAACTCCGCGACCGATGCCGTTTCGGGCGTGTAGACGCGCGATGCCGCATACGGAAATCGCCGGCCGTCTCCGATGATATGCACATGGCAGTCGCACGCGTTCGCAGGCATGTCGAAATCCACCGGCGTCTTTGGCTGCGCGGCGCTGCCAAAAGCAGTCTTGACCGGCCGGGCGAGTGCCGCGATTGCGGCCATTCCCGCCCCTGCCAGAAGTTCTCGTCTCGATTGCATAAACCCTCCCGAAGCGTCGCTGCCCCGCCGATTCGTCTTACCCCGGCGGCCACGCGAAATACTCTTCCCCCAGCGCGACGCTCATCATTCCCTCGGCGGGCAGCACGTCGAGCGGCAAGCCGCCTTTCCACAGCGCGACGCTGAGCAGTAATTCGCGCCTCCCGTGCAAATCGAAGAGCTCGCGCGCAAATCCTACTTCGAGAATTCTGCCGTAGGCGGCGGACACCACAGTCTCCGGATGCAGCAGGCACAGCCCGGCATGCTCGAAGATGCAGCCCGCGAGCGCACCGTTTTCGATGCGCAGCGTGATCCGCGTCTCGCGCGAATCCCACATCGTGAGCCGGATCTGGAACGACGGCATTTCCTTCACCACCTCGGGAATCGGGTCGACGCGCAGATAAAAATGCGAATCGCTGAACCCGTAGTACAAATCGCCCAGCACGTACGCGCGCCCGTGCATGGCACTCTGCCGGCGGTCGGTGGCATAGAGACCCGCGCCCAGCCATTCGAAATAGTTGCTCTCGCGGCCGTCCACTTTCACGTTCAGGTAGGCCATAGGAGGCTCGCGTCGCGCGCGGTCGGGAGCGCGCTTGATCGGGCGCGCCAGCGCGTCCGGCACGTGTTCGCCAAGTGCGCGATAGATTTCGGTAAGATGCTTTCGATACAAGGCGTCGAACTCCGCGTCGTTCGCCGACGCGTGTTCCGGACCATACCACCAATTCCAGTCGCTTCCCTCGGCCGCCAGCACCGACTCATACGCCCGCTTGCGCTGCGCTTCCCACTCCGGCGAAAGCGGGCTCTCCGATTCATGCCGCTCCACCGCCCGCCGGTACGCGTCGCGCGCCTCGCGCAGTAGATTCCACGCGACCACGTCCTCGGCGTCGCCGATCCACACATCGAAGTTCGCGCTGATCCACGACGCCGGAAAGATGCTCTCGATCTTCGGCTGCTCGGCGACCTCCTCCATGGCTTCGCTGCCGGTCAGGGCGCGAATGTCCGGGTCGTTCCCGATGGACTGATAGAACCGGCGCAAAAACTCGCGCCCGTTCCCCGCATAGTATTCCCAGGCGTTCTCTCCGTCCAGTATCAGGCTGACCGTCGCGGTCTGCCCGTGCGCCTCGCGTTCCCCGATCGCGCGAATCCGGCGGTGCAAATCCTGCGCGGCGGCTTCGGCTCCCATGCGGCTGTAAACGAAGCCTACGAGATCGGAAAGATAGTGATCGCGAAAGAAGCCGCTCATCTGTCTACCGCCGCGCTGCAATCGCCAGGGACGGTACAGATGACAGCCATTCTCGGGATAACCGCCCGCGTCGCGCCAGAAGCCGATGTTGCGCGTGCGCCCCAGCACGCCCTCGTCGGTCGCAAACCACTTGAACCCCAGCTCCATCGCGATATCGAGCGCCTGATCCGACACCGAACCCTCGGAAGGCCACAGCCCGACGGGAGGCGCGCCGAATATGCGTTCGTGAAATTGGCGCGAGCGCGAAAGGTGCTCGCGCGCATCCTCGGGATACCGAAACGCCGGGCTCGGCAGCGGCGTATGCGGATTCGACACGCGCGCGATATCCGTGTCGCAGAGCAGCGGAAGAATCGGATGGTAATAGGGTGTCGTGGAAATCTCGATCTGCCCGCGCGCCGCCGCGTTGCGGTATTCCGGGAGCACGGCGGAGAGCAGTTCGTGCTGCTTTCCCATCAAAGCCCGCTTGTCCTCCTCGCTGAACCCCGTGCCTTTGTCGGATAGCTCCCGCACCACCGGATCGTCCGCAAGATATTCCTCGTCCATCCACGCCAGCTGCGAGAGCAGCTGCAAATCGCGCCATTCGCGCAAGCTGAAGTGCGAAACGCACGCCTCCGGCCCGGCTGCGCGCACCTGCGCCTGCAAATCCACGAACCGCGGCCAGCGATTGATCAGGCTTTCGTTGACCTGGAATGCGCGTTCGAGCGCCTTGCGCTTCTGATCGGGCGTCAGCGAGTCGGCGGGCGCGAACGCAATCTCGAACCATTCCTCCTTGAAGCGCCCGCTCGCGTATTCCTCGATCTGCTCCGCCAGCAGCGGCACGAAATTGAACGTCGCATGCACCTTCGGAAATTCCCCGAGTACGCGCACCATTCCCCAGTAATCCTTCAGCGCGTGCAAACGCGTCCATGGCAGCATGTACTGCCCCGTCGCCGGGTCGCGATACTGCGGCTGGTGCATATGCCACAGAATTACCAGGTTGATTCTCACCGGCCCTCGCCTTCCGAAACGCCCGCCAGCGCGAAATGTACGCGCCTTCGCGGCGTGGTAATATGACGGCGCGCTATTATGCGCCTCCTCGATCGATACATAGGCCGCGAAGTAGCCTCACACGCCGTTCTGGGACTCGCCGTCTTCACGTTTGTGTTCTTCGTGCCGCAGTTGGTGCGCCTCATGGAACTGGTCGTGCGCCACTCCGGCGGCTTCGGCACGGTGATCCTTCTGTTTCTCTGCACGCTTCCCCCCGTGCTGATCTTCACGATTCCCATGGCCGTTCTGGTCGGAGTATTGATCGGCCTCGGTCGGCTTTCTTCGGACAGCGAAATCGTCGCGCTGCACGCCTCCGGCGTCAGCCTGCGCCGCCTGCTTTTGCCCATCGGATTTGTTGCGCTTGTGAGCGCGCTGGCGGCGCTGGTGATTACCTTCTGGCTGAGTCCCGCATCCTTGCGGACGCTCCGGCGCCTCGAGATGAAGATCCTCGCTTCACAGGCTTCCTTCGCTGTGCAGCCGCGAGTGTTCGATGAGCGCTTTCCGCATTTCGTATTATACGTGCAAGACGCCACGGCCGAAGCCACGCAGTGGCAGGGAGTCTTCCTCGCCTCCACCGGCGGCGCGAACGGCGTCGCCGTCACGGTGGCGAAAGACGCGCGCGTACTCAGCGAAGACGAAGGCAATCGCATCGAGCTGCATCTCGGACCCGGCAGCACCCACCAATACGATCCGCGGTCCCCGGATCGCTACAACGTCACCACCTTCGGCGAGAATGACCTAGCCGTCGACGTTTCCGGCGCCATCGCATCGGCGCGCAACAACAGCCTCACCGTGTCCGAGCAGAGCACCTCCGCTCTCCTCGCGAACCTCGGCCCCGGTTGGCGCGACGCGCGCGTCGAACTGAACAATCGCATCGCCTTTCCCGTCGCGTGCATTGTGTTTGCGCTGCTGGGTGTCCCCCTCGGTGTGCGTCCCCGGCGCGGCGGACGTGCGGCGGGCTTGATCCTCACCCTTATCTTGATCGGCGCGTACTACTTTCTGTGGATCGCAGGTGACCACTGGGCGCGCCAGGGAAAAGTTCCACCCTGGGCGGGAATCTGGGCTGCGAATATCGTTGCGGTAGCAGTCGGCCTCTACCTCTTCCGTCGCATTGAAACGGTGCGCAAGCCGAATTCGCTGCTCGCAGGGATAGAGACCTACCGCCTGCGGCTGCGCCGAAGATCGGCAGCCGTGTCGGTCGAGGCTGGGGCGGCGTCTGTGGCAAGCGCGCCCGCCATAGCGGTGTCGAACGGTCCCGTCGCAAACGGCGCTGCTGCGGCCGCCGGCTCAGCGCCATTTCCCCTGCGCACCACGCGAACCGCCAGCGCCGTAAGTTTCCCGATGATGTTCGATATCTATCTCCTGCGCCAGTTCGGATATTTTTTCTGCGTACTGCTGGCCGGTTTCATTCTGATCTTCGATGCCTTCACTCTCTTCGACCTTCTCGGCGACATCTCGAAGAATCACCCGCCCCCGATCGTCGTGTTTAATTATTTCGTGTACCTGATTCCGCTGATGCTCTATCAGCTTGCGCCGTTGGCCACCCTGGTCGCCTGCCTCGTGACGCTCGCGGCGCTCGCCAAGAACAACGAAGTAATCGCCTTCAAGGCCAGCGGCGTCAGCCTCTACCGGCTCATTTTTCCCCTCGCCCTTGCCGGCCTGCTTCTCGCGGGTGGAATGTTCCTTCTCGATTACACGTTTCTGCCCTACGCCAACCAGCGGCAGGACGCGCTCCGCAACCAAATCAAAGGACGCCCCGCGCAAACCTACTTCCAGCCTGCGCGCCAGTGGATCTTCGGCGAGAACGACAAAATCTACAATTACGAACTCTTCGATTCCGACCGTCAGCTCTTCGGCGGCCTGAATATCTTCGAGCTGAACCCCGCCACTTTCGAGATCAGCAGACGCGTCTACGCGGCCCGCGCTGTGTGGGAACCGAGCGAAAACACCTGGGTGCTCACCGGCGGCTGGATTCGCGAATTCGATGCCGCGGGCAACGTCACCCGCTACTTCCCTTTCAAGGCTTACTCGCTGCCGGAGCTCACCGAGCCGCCGAGTTATTTCCGCCGCGAGGTGCGCCAGTATTACCAGATGAATTGGCGCCAGCTAGGCCAGTACATCGCCAGCCTGCGTCAGGCGGGCTTCGATACCGCGCGCCTCGCCGTGCAATGGCAGAAGAAGTTCGCCTTCCCGTTGATCGCCGCCATCATCATCCTCCTGAGCGCGCCCTTCGGATTGCTGGTCGGCACGCGCGGGGCGATCGGCGGCGTGGCGCTCGCCGTCGGCATCGGCATCGTCTACTGGGCCACTGCGGCGCTGTTTGAAGCGATGGGGTCGATCGGGCAACTGCCGCCATTGCTGGCGGCGTGGTCGCCTGACGCAATCTTCGGCTTCCTCGCCGTCTATTTCTTTTTGCGAATGCCCACGTAAGTTGACCCAGTCGGTCCTTTGTAACGCGCGACTGGGGCGTCGCGTCGAACTAACCTTGGGAACTAACCTTGGTGGGAAATAGAGCCTTAGCTATTTGAATTTTGGGTTCTTTTTACGTAGTCTGCTTCCCTTGTGAATCTTGTGAATAGCGTGAACGCTGTAAACAGAAGGAGATCCGCGATGAAGAAAGACACCCTACTCCGAAGTGGCGCCCTATTCCTTTGCGGCGCGCTCGCCGGCGGCATTGTCGTTTCCCGGTGGAAACCCGCCACGGTCGCCGCGGCCCCGCAGCAGGACGCAGCCAAGCCCGCGCCCGACCTTGCCTCGATGCAGGCTGAAATCGACCATCTCAAGGAAGTTGTGCCGTCGCAATCCCACGCCATGACCGATGTGGGCTTCCAGTTCGCGAACCTCTGGTTCGCCGGCCAGAAAAAGAACTGGCCCCTCGCCGATTTCTATCTGAACGAAGCCCGTCAGCACATTCAGTGGACCATCCGCATCCGCCCCATTCGCAAAGACGCAGACGGCAATCCCGTAAACCTCAAGGGCCTCTTCGCCGGGATCGACAACAGCGCCATCGCCGATCTGCGCGATGCCATTACGAAGAAAGACAGCGCCCAGTTCGTGGTCGGCTACAAAGAAACGCTCGCCGGCTGCTACGGCTGCCACAAAGCCTCCGGCAAGCCGTTCCTGAAGCCGCAGATCCCGAAGGTGCCACCGCAGCCGCTCATGAATTTCGACCCGGCAGCCACCTGGCCGGAGTAGCGCCATGTCGTGACTTTGCGGGTGCCCCACCCTTGAGGTTTTACAAGGGTGGGTCTGCATCAGCGCCGGATCTAATCCGACCAGTGCTCTCATCACCCCTAACCGTGTGTCATCCTGAACGAAGTGAAGGATCTGCTTTTTCTTTTCCGGGTGCCCCACCCTTAGATTTTGAAGGGTGGGTCTTTCTTTCGATTTTGCCCGCGGCTTTGTTTGTCGTCGTCATCCTGAGGAGCGCAGCGACGAAGGATCCTCTTCAATCGGCGCATCGCTGATCCCTAGGCCCGGGCGATTCCGCCTTGACACTCCGCAACCCGTAGCCTATGTTTTTTGGTTAACGATAGCTTGCAAGCAGAACTCCCCGCGATTCATAGCGTAGCGTCCCGCAACCTGGATGTGGGGAACATTCTCGGAGCGCGTCAGCAGCCTGCGCCAAGCAGCATTTTCGAAGATTTTACGGAGCAAACGAACCATGCCCAACGTCACCAACATCGTCGAACTTTTGAACGTGGCACCCGCAGAAAATACCGCCATGATCCTGCCGGAAACCGGCATCCGCCTCACCTACAAAGGCCTGCGCGAGCAGGTGATGACCATGGCCGACGCTCTCGCCAACGCGGGCATCGGACGCGGCGACCGCGTCGCCACCTGCATGCCCAACGGCCTGCCCGCCATCGTCACGTTTCTCGCCGCCACCATCGCCGGCACCGCCGCTCCGCTCAATCCGCTGTATCGCCATGACGAATTCGTCTTTTATCTCGAAGACACCGCCGCGAAACTCCTCCTCTGCCCTCCCGACGGCGCCGACGACGCACGCGCCGCCGCCAAAGACCGCAACGTTCCCGTTTATTCGGTAGAAATGGACGAAAAGGGATTCGTTCGCCTCGTCGGCGCGCCAAGCAGTGGCCAGAAAGCGCAAATGCCCGGCCCTGATGACATCGCGCTGGTACTCCATACGAGCGGCAGCACCGGGCGTCCCAAGCGAGTCCCCATCGGCCACGGAAACGTGGGAGCCTCGGCGCAGAACATCCAGAAAACCTACGCTCTCACTCCGAACGACGTGACCATGTGCGTGATGCCGCTGTTCCACGTGCATGGGTTGGTGGCCTCGGTGCTGTCGACGCTCCTTTCCGGCGGCGCCGTTGTGGTGCCCACCAAGTTCAGCCCGCTTTCCTTCTGGCGGTTCGTACGCGATTCGCACGCCACCTGGTATTCGGCCGTGCCTACGATCCACCAGCTGCTGCTCACGCGCGCGGGCGGCAACAAGCCCGACGGCGCGGAGAACCTGCGCTTCATCCGCTCATGCAGCGCCGCTCTGCCTCCCGAAATGATGGAAAAGATGGAGCAGACCTTCGGCGCGCCGGTGCTCGAAGCTTATGGCATGACGGAGGCGACTCATCAGATGTGCTCCAATCCCCAGCCGCCATCCGCGAGGAAAGAAGGCTCGGTGGGCCCGGGAACCGGCGTTCAGGTGGGCATCATGGACGAGGTCGGCAATCTCCTTCTCCCGGGACAGCGCGGGGAAGTCGTCATAAAAGGCCCGAACGTCGTGAAGGAATACGAAAACAATCCCGAAGCCAACGCGAAATCTTTCACCAATGGCTGGTTCCGCACCGGCGACCAGGGCTATCTCGATGCGGACAACTATCTCGTCCTGACCGGCCGGATCAAGGAGCTCATCGTCCGCGGCGGCGAAAAAATCTCTCCCCGCGAAATTGACGAAGTGCTGCTCGCGCATCCGTCGGTGGCCGAGGCGGTCGCCTTCGGAGTCCCGCATGCCACCTGGGGTGAGGAAGTGGCGGCAGCGGTTGTCCTGTCCACTCCCGAGAAAGAATCCGTAATCCTCGCCCACTGCAAGGAAAAGCTCGCCGACTTCAAGTGCCCCAAGACGGTTTACATCGTCGAAAAAATTCCGCGCACCGCAACCGGCAAGATTCAGCGGGGCGCCGTGGCCGCTTCGATAGCGGGTGCGAAAGCTTGAGATACCTGGTCGCAGGCGCCGGAGCCATCGGCGCGTATGTGGGCGCTTGCATGTCGCGAGCGGGCGAGGATGTCACGCTCTTCGCGCGCGGCCCGCATCTGCGAGCCATGCTGCAGCACGGCGTGCGCGTGCTCAGCGCCGAAGGTAACTTCGAAACCCATCCCAGAATCGTCGAGCGCCTCGAAGATGCAGGCGTCGTCGATGTGATTTTTCTCGGGGTGAAGGCGCACAGCCTTCCGCAGCTCGTCCCGCACCTGAAGCCGCTCTTCCACCAGGACACCACGCTGGTCAGCATGGAGAACGGCATCCCCTGGTGGTATTTCCAGCTGGGCGCCGATGCATTCCCCGGACTTCAGCTCGAGCGCGTCGATCCGGGCGGCATAATCGGCCACGCGATCGAGCCGCGCCGCGTGCTGGGTTCTCTCGTTTACCTCGCCACCGAAGTCGCCGAGCCCGGCGTCATTCGCCACATCGAGGGCAACCGCATTTCACTGGGCGAGCCGGACGGCAGCAAGTCCGAGCGCAGCCGCATTGTTTCCGCGGCGCTGACCAAAGCCGGATTCAAAAGCCCGGTCACCACCCGCATCCGCACCGAAATCTGGGTGAAGATTCTAGGCAATGTCGCCTTCAATCCGCTGAGCGCGCTCACCCGCGCCACGCTCGCGCAGATGGTTCAGGATCCCGGCGTCGTCGCGCTGGTTCGCAGCATCATGGCCGAGGTAGAAGCCGTCGCCGCCAAGCTGAATATCGAAATGCCCATCTCCATCGACAAGCGCATCGCCGGCGCCGAAAAGGTGGGCGAGCACAAAACCTCCATGCTGCAGGACCTCGAAGCTGGCCGTCCCCTGGAACTCGAAGCCGTGGTAGGCGCAGTGCTCGAACTCGCGGAGAAGGTCGGCGTCGCGATGCCGAACACCCAGGCCGTCTACGCATGCACGAAACTTCTGGCGCGGAATTCCGCGAAAAAGAGTTAGGGCGCCGGCGTACCGTGCGTGGTTTTGGGCAGTCTATGATGACTGGATTCGCCCGGAAAGCGGCTCGAAACCGTCTTGACTTGCGCTGCCAATTGAGTAAGTATCCGGGGCGTTTGACATGGCGACGCGTTAAAATCAGCGAGAAATTACGCGGACGGGGACCCTCTCGATGTCTTCAGTGCTTCCGGTAGATCGTTCCAACGAATCTCTGCGGGATTCAGGCGCAACCGCCCCCGCTTCTCCTTCCGGTTTCTGGACCAATCCCTGGATACAGCTCTTCGCAGGCGTCGTCTGCATGGCGATGGTGGCGAACCTCCAGTATGGCTGGACGATCTTCGTCAACCCCATCGACGCCAAATTTCACTGGGGCAAAGTCGCCATCCAGTACACCTTCACGCTGTTCGTGCTTTTTGAGACCTGGCTCGTCCCGGTGGAAGCCTATCTCGCCGACCGCTACGGCCCGCGCCTGGTCGTAATGGCCGGGGGCGTCCTGATCGCAGCGGCGTGGATCATGTACGCCCACGCCAACACGCTGACGATGCTCTATACCGGAGGCGCCGTCGGCGGAATCGGCACGGGCCTCGTCTACGGAACCTGCGTCGGAAACGCCGTGAAATGGTTTCAGGACAGGCGCGGCCTCGCCGCAGGCTTGACCGCCGCGGGCTTCGGCGCGGGCGCCGCCATAACCGTCGTGCCCCTCACGCGCTCGCTCGCGGCGCATGGCTACGAGGCCACGCTCATCCATTTTGCGCTGCTGCAAGGCATCGTCGTTCTCATCGCTGCCATGGTTCTCGTAAAGCCGCCGAAAGGCGCCGCGCTCCGGCGCCTGAATCCGCGTCTCGTTCAGACCAAGATCGATCTCGGTCCGGCCCAGATGCTGGCCAGCCCGATTTTCTGGGTGATGTATGTCGCGTTCATTCTGGTCGGTTCGAGCGGCCTGATGGCTGCCGCGCAGCTCGCCCCCATCGCGAACACGTTTGGAATCGCAAAAAGCTCGGTCACCCTTTTTGGCTTCACCGGCCCCGCCCTGATCTTTGCCCTCTCGCTGAATAATTTGTTCAACGGCCTGGGCCGCCCCATCTTCGGCTCGCTCTCGGACTACATCGGGCGCGAGTACACCATGTTCATCACCTTCATCGGCGGCGCGCTGGCAATGCTGGCGCTGAGCAAGTACGGCCATAACCCCGCGCTCTTCGTGATTCTCGCGGCGCTGATTTTCCTTTCCTGGGGCGACATTTACAGCATCTTCCCCGCGCTCACTTCCGACCAGTTTGGCCGCCGCTTCGCCTCCACCAATTACGGCTTCCTCTACACGGCCAAGGGTTGCGCGGCGCTGTTCGTACCGATCGGCGGCTACATAGCCGCACGCACGGGAAACTGGACCGCCACTCTCGAGCTTGCCGCCGCTGCGAACATCATCGCCGCCCTGCTGCTGGTCTTCGTGGTACGTCCCCTCCGGATGCGCGAGTTGCGCCAACGGGAAGCCAGCGCCGCAGTGGCCGCCGCGCCCGCGGACTAACGTCCGCACGCCGAATCATGATCCTGGCATCCAGCAAATCGCAGCCCCAACTTCTGTAAGGAGACACATCGCGTGACCGACGCCGTTCATTCGCCGGACCTGGAAGCAGAGTGGAGCTCGAATCCTCGCTGGGAAGGCGTCACGCGCCCGTATAAAGCGGCCGATGTAGAAAAGCTGCGCGGCTCGGTACGCATCGAACACACTCTAGCCCGCCTCGGCGCCGAACGCCTCTGGAAGCTGCTTCACGAAGAGCAGCCCGTGTTAGCGCTGGGCGCCGTCACCGGCAATCAAGCCGTGCAGCAGGTAAAAGCGGGATTGCAGGCCGTCTACGTAAGCGGCTGGCAAGTGGCGGCCGACGCGAACGACGCGGGCCAGGTGTATCCCGATCAAAGCCTCTATCCCGCGGACAGCGTCCCGCGTCTGGTGCGCTCGATCAACCAGGCCCTGGTGCGCGCCGATCAGATCCATCACGCCGAAGGAGACAGCGCCACTCACTGGTTCGCTCCTCTAATCGCCGACGCCGAAGCCGGCTTCGGCGGCAACCTGAACGCCTTCGAGTTGATGAAGTCGATGATCGAAGCCGGCGCCGCCTGCGTCCATTTCGAAGACCAGGTTTCCTCGCTCAAGAAAGTAGGACGCCTCGGCGGCAACGTCCTCGCGCCCGCGAACGACGCGATTCAAAAACTCGTCGCCGCCCGCCTCGCCTCCGACGTTCTCGGTATTCCCACGCTGCTCATGGCTCGCACCGACGCCATCAGCTCCTATCTCCTCACCAGCGACATCGATGCGCGCGACCGCGAATTCCTCACCACCAAGCGCACCAGCGAAGGATTCATCCGCGTCCGCGGCGGCGTCAAAATGGCCATTGCGCGCGCCCTGGGATACGCCCCCTACGCCGACATCCTCTGGACGGAAACCACCAAGTTCGACATGGCCGAAGCAAGGGAGTTCGCCGAAGGCGTCCTCGCGCAATTCCCGAAGAAGCTGCTCGCCTACAATTTCGCGCCCTCGTTCAACTGGAAGAAGGAGCTGGACGAAGCCAAGCTCTCCAGCCTGCATCGCGAACTAGCAGCCATGGGCTACCAATTCCAGTTCATCACCATCGCCGGCTTTCACGCGCTCAACATGTCCATGTTCGACCTCGCGCGCAACTACAAGGAAACCGGCGTAGCCGCCTACAGCCGCCTGCAGGACGAAGAATTGCGCAGCGAGGAGCAAAACGGCTACGAGGGCGCCAAGCATCAGCGCTTCGTAGGCACCGGCTACTTCGACGCAGTCCAGCAGATCGTGACGTCCGTAGTGCCGCCCGCACCCGCACCGGCGCCAGCAGCAGCACCCGAAACGCCCGGCCAGCCGTCCTAACGAATGCTGGCGTTCGCCATGCCGCATTGCACCCGCGCGTAGCCGCATGCAGATAGCCGTCGCCGTGAAAAAGGAGATCGCCGTAATGCGAAGCAATCCAGGATTCACGAAGCAGCCGGCAAAATTCGCGCCGTGCTTCGCATTTCTGCTGATTCTGTCGCTGCTCAGCCTCAGCGCCGGCACCGCGCGCGCTCAGTACCCCGCCCAATCGCAGATCGCCAAAGACGGCACCGCCGTCTTGCTCGAAGAGTACGCCACGCCTCCGCTCTCAGGTCCCACGCACGCTGGCGCGTCGGACGCCATGAATTTCAAGCAGCAACTCGGCCGCATGACGTCCCTGCGCTCCGAGCCCGCGGAGGCGCCGCTCTCCGCGTCGCGCTTCTTCGTCGTCGACCAGAGCAGCACCCTCTACATCCTCGACAAAGCCACCAAATCATTCACGCCCTACATCAAGTTCACGCAAATTTTCCCGAAGTTCACCTCCGATAGCGGACTCACCACGGGCTTCCTCGCCCTGGCCTTCGATCCCGGCTACGCCAAAAACGGGAAGTTCTACACGGTTCACATCGAAAAGCCCGCCATGGAGGGTTCCGCGCAGCCCACAAACGCCCGGATGCCGTCGCTCAACCTCGCCGGCTACACGATGACGCCCGCGGTAAATCCGCCCGCAGGGCAAGTCCGCCTCGAAGCGGTTCTGGTCGAATGGACCGACACGAACATTCGCAACGCCACGTTCGAGGGCACTGCCCGCGAGCTTCTTCGCGTGAGCTACGAACGCAATCATCCTATGTCCGATCTGCTCTTCAATCCGGTCGCGCGCCCGCATCGCGACGACTACGGCAATCTCTACATCGCCGTGGGTGACGGCGCGCAGGGCGAAACGCCCGGCCCCGGCCGTCTGCTTCCGCAGCAGCTGGGCAACTTCATGGGCAAAATCATTCGCATCACGCCCGACATCACTCTCCATCCCCGTGACATGCTCAGCGAGAACGGCCGCTATCGCATCCCCTCCACCGGCCCCGATCCGAATCCGTTCATCTCCGTCGCCGGAGCGCGCCCGGAAATTTACGCCTACGGCCTGCGCAATCCGCATCGCATGACCTGGGACATTCCCACAAAAGCCTTCCTAGTGGACGACATCGGCCTGCACTCCTGGGAGGAAATCAATATCGTCTTCAAGGGCGGCAACTACGGCTACGCCGAGCGCGAGGGCAACGAGCAGGTTTTCATCGAAGATAAAATCGAGGGCAAGACCGGCAGCCAGTTGACGCCCGCCGTCCCCCTCCCGGACAAGGACCGCCTCACCGTAGAAGGCCTCGTCGAGCCGGTGACGCCGCTTTATCCCGCCGCCGTCTACAGCCACCAGGACGGCGACTCCATCGGCAGCGGCTTCGTCTATCGCGGCAAGCTGATGCCGCAGATGCGCGGCAAATATGTGTTCAACGATATGACCACGGGCCGAATTTTCTACGTCGACCTGGCGCAAATGCTGGCCACGCACGGCGAGCGCAACCATCAAGCCCCCATTCACGAACTCCAGATCATGTACAAGGGGCCCGGTAGCCAGTCCGCCGCAAAGAGCCGCATGTTCGATATAGTGGCCGAGAATTACGCCCGCCGCGGCGGCACGCCCATCGAAGATCACCGCCTGCCCGCCTTCGGCAACGCCACCACAGGATGGAAAGACGCGGAGCATCATCAGCCCAAGACCGACCCCGAAGGCGTAGCCTACGGCGGAGGCCGAGCCGACGTGCGCATCCAGGCAGGCGGCGACGGCGAACTCTACGTGCTGAGCAAATCCGACGGCGCCATCCGCAAAATAACAGCGCTGGTATCTCCACCGTCCCCCGCCGCCAATTAGCCCATCTTTGGCTTTTCGGTAACGCGCTTCAGGGCGTGCGTATGAAGACGCCGTCATCCTGGGAAGCGCAGCGACGAAGGATCTGCTTTTCTCCCCACAAGCAAGTCATTCCATTACCCCGCTCAGTAAGCTAAAATTCATCGCGACCTGGGACGCACCTTGACCGGCAACGAAATCCGCAAAACATTCCTGAAATTCTTCGAAGAGCGCGGCCATCGCGTCGTGCGCAGCTCCTCGCTCGTCCCGGCGAACGACCCCACCCTGCTCTTCACCAACGCCGGCATGAACCAGTTCAAGGACGTCTTCCTCGGCCTCGAGCAGCGCGACTACAAACGCGCCA
>Ga0302324_100003560_pt1 | contig 35090 bp, 27 predicted proteins | sample Palsa_T0_1_FD_201949 | JGI IMG/M metagenome (GOLD analysis project Ga0302324, IMG submission 201949) | Peat permafrost microbial communities from Stordalen Mire near Abisko, Sweden - Palsa_T0_1 | ecosystem: Environmental > Terrestrial > Soil > Palsa > Peat permafrost | place: Sweden: Abisko...
CTTGCAGCGGAACACCCGAGCCCACCGCCAGCGCCACATTCTCAACGCCGGGAAGGGAGGAGATCTTGTCCATGATCTGGCGGAAGTTGCTCGTGATTTGTCCGGGCGGCAATACCGGAGCATCTGGAGCGGGCCGATTGCGTGGGTTCAGAAAGCCGGTGAGCAAATGATCGGTGCGGACACCGAGGTCGATGCGGCTCAGGTTCCAAAAGCTGTGTAGCGCCATGCCTGCGCCGGCGAGCAGGGTGAGCGCAAGCGCGAACTCTGTTGCCACCAGCGCTCCTTGTGTGCGCGCTCTCGATCGGCCGGTGCCCTGGCGCGATCCCCGCTTGAGCGCATCGCTCAAATTCATGCGGGTTGCGTACCAGGCTGGCGCGCAGCCGAAGACAATGCCTGAAAGCAGCGCGACGCTAACGGCGAAGCAGAGAACCGGCAAATCGAGTTTGATATCCGGCTCCGCAGGCATGTTCGGCAACAGGGCCACCGTAACTTTCGTACACACCCAGCCCAGACCGATGCCGATTGCTCCGCCAAGAATGGCGAGGGTACTGCTCTCAGTCAGCAACTGAAAAAAGATCTGTCTCCGTGTGGCGCCGAGCGCGGACCGCACCGCAATCTCCTGCTGGCGGGCCGCACCCCGCGCAAGCAGCAGATTGGCCACGTTTGCGCAAGCGATCAACAGGACCAACCCTACGGCGGCCAGGAGCAGCCACAGATTGCGCCTTAGATTCTGATTGAGGGTTGCATTGCGCAGCTGCATCACGCTGACAGAAAACTGGTGATGCGGATCGCTGCCGTTCTTGGAGAACAACTGCTGAAATATGGCCGACGTCTCAGCCTGTGCCTGCGCAACGGTGACGCCGGGCTTGAGGCGAGCATCCACGCCGCCAACCCCCTGGTAATGGCCGCCTGGCGAAAACTTCAGTGGCACAACGAAGACACCGTTAGGAATCCGATCCATCACACCGGCTTGCCAAACGCCAACCACCGTGTAGGGCTGGTCGTCGATGAGGATCGATTTGCCGATGATATGCGGGTCGCTATGGAACCCGTTGACCCACAGCTTGTGTTTCATCACCACAACGTGATCTCTTCCTGGACCGCCCTCGTCGGGCAGAAAATAGCGGCCCATGACCACGGGCACCTGGAGCACGTTGCCCGTGGTGCATCCGGCTCCCGAGTCTTCAGTCAGCGATGGGTCGGGATTGGTGAGATGGAGGGAGATCCACGAGCCGTATTGCATCACCTGAAAGGACTTTGCGCGCGCTGCGAACTGGGCAAAATCGTCGGCTCTCACGGGAATCACTTCGTTGTCGTACTTGAGCTGGATTCCAACGATCCGGTCAGCCTCGGGGTAGGGCATTGGAGCAAAGAACGTTGCCCAGATGATGCTGAAGATGGCGATATTTGGCCCGATTCCCAAGGCCAGAGCCAGGATGGCAATTGCGGCGAAGCCCTTCGCTTTTCCGAGCGCGCGCAGACCGTAACGAAAATCACGCCACCAGTTGCCCACCAGGCACCTCCCTGCTTAAATGTTGGCATTTGATCCGTTGGACGGCGGGAGGAACTGAGGGTTACCGGGTTGATTGGCCTTACCCACCGGTTTACCCTGCACGATCAAGCCCTACCGCTGATATATTTCCCCTCGTTGCAAAACCGCGGGTGCCTGGGGCCGTGATTCTGACCACTCTGAATCAAACCAGCACTCCCAAGGAGAAGTTCTCATGGATTGGTCCGATTCGTCGCGCCGCTCTTTTCTTAAACAGCTCGGCGCCGCAAGCACCCTCGCACTCGCAGCTCCCAACTCTAGCGCACTAGACTCTCAGGCTGCCCCCGCCGCTCAAACTCCGCCCCCAGACCCCTACGCCTCAACCCGCACGCAGCGCATGGCCTGGTGGCATCAAGCCAAATTCGGCATGTTCATCCACTGGGGCCTCTACTCCGTCATCGGCCAGCACGAATGGGCCAAGGAAGTCGAAGGCATTCCCATTCCCCAGTACGAGATCCTCGCCAAACACTTCAAACCCAAGCCAAATGCCGCTCGCGATTGGGCCCGTCTCGCCAAAGCCGCCGGCCAAAAGTACATGGTCATGACCACCAAGCACCACGAGGGCTTTTGCCACTGGGATACCAAGCTCACTGACTACTGCGCCCCCCAGCAAGGCCCCGGCCGCGATCTCGTCCGCGAATTCGTCGATGCCGCCCGCGCCGAAGGCCTCCGCGTTGGCTTCTACTACTCGCTCATGGACTGGCACCACCCCGACGGCGCCATCTGCAAGACCGACGAAGCCGCTCGCCGCCGCTTTGTCGACTACACTCACGGCCTCATCCGCGAACTCCTCACCAACTACGGCAAAATCGATGTCCTCTGGTACGACGTCTCCTGGCCTCTAACCGCATCCGAGTGGGAATCCGAGCGCATGAACAAAATGGTCTTCGACCTCCAGCCCGAAATCATCGTCAACAACCGCAACGGCCTTCCCGGCGACTTCGCCACGCCCGAGCAGCACATCACCGCCGCCGAAGCCGGCCGCGCCTGGGAAACCTGCATGACCCTCAACGACTCCTGGGGCTTCAACCGCTTCGACGACGCCTGGAAGACGCCCAAGACCGTCGTCTCCAACCTCGCCACGTGCGCTCGTGGCGGCGGCAACTATCTGCTCAACATCGGCCCCGAGCCCGACGGCTCCATCCCTCAGGAATCCGTCACCTGTCTCGAAGCTGTCGGCCGCTGGCTCGCCACCAACGGCAAGGCCATCTACCCCACAGAAGCTGGAAACCTCCGCGCCAGCGTTAACGCCAACTACACCCGCACCGGCAACACCCTTTATATTCACCAGCAGTTCTGGCCCGGCCACACTCCCGCCGCCGAATGGCTCAGCTTCTTCCAGCCCCAGGCCGTCATCGCCATCGGAGGTCTCAAGCCGAAAGTTCTCTCCGCCCGAATCCTCAAGACCGGCCAGCCCATCCAGTTCACCCAGGACGAGTTCGCCTTCCGCCTCACCGGCCTTCCCTTGCAGCCTCCCGACCAGCCCGCCACCGTCATCGAAGTCGAATGCGACAGCGAACCCATCGTCAACCACGAAGCCGAACGCCCCCTCTGGCCCCGCTACAGGGTTGGCGTCAGCTAAACCAAGCGAAGGGCGAACCAAGCCAAACGGAATCACGCGTGCCCTTGTTAACCAACCCATCCCCTCACTCGTTGTATGTGCAGAAGGGAATCGACCCCTTCAACACAGTGAGGGAAGACCCCATGCTCAGCCGTCCTCGTCCCGTCCCGCTTCTCAGCTCCATCGCGTTCGCCGTCTGCCTTTGCGCAATCACCGTCTCCGCGCAAACCCAGGCCGCCCCCGCTCGGCCAGCTGCTCCCGTCCGTCCCGCTGCCCCCTCAGCACTGCCTCCGGCCGCTCCAACCTCCGAAAAGGAGCTGGCCGGGACCCAGCTGCAGCTCATCCAACTCCTCCGCCTCAGCCCCACCCTCACCACCGTCGTCGCACGCGACCCTTCTTTGCTCGCCAACCAGGACTATGTCGCCCGCAACAATCCCCAGCTCGCGCAGTTCCTCCTCGCCCATCCTGAGGTTGCTCGCAATCCCGAGTTCTACCTGTTTACTCATGTCCCACCCGGCGAGGGCGGCCCCGACGAAGCTCTCGAGCGCGCCGTGTGGCCCCAGTTCCAGCGGCCCAGCCAAAATGGGTGGGTCAGCGGGGAAGCATTCGAACCCATCGCCGCCATGCTGGCTTTCGCCTGCTTCCTCGGAGCGATTGTCTGGCTCATCCGCCAATTCCTTGAGAACCGCCGCTGGAGCCGCATCTTCAAGTTGCAGAGCGAAGTACACGGCCGCCTCATCGACAAGTTCAGCACCACCCAGGAGCTCGCCGCGTACATGGAAACTGAAGCCGGCCGCCGCTTCCTTGAGGCCGCTCCCATCCCTGTTGGTATTGAGCCGGAACAGCGCGTACCCAACGCCATCGCCCGCGTTCTTACTCCGCTTCAGGTTGGCATCGTGCTCGTCCTTCTCGGCGTAGGCTTCTTCATGCTGCGCAACATTCACCCCGACGCACGCCAGGCGATGCTTATCCTTGGAACCATCAGCCTCATGCCCGGTCTCGGATTTATCATCTCCGCAGGAATTACCTGGGTGCTTGCCGGGAGTCTCGGTCTCATGCCAAAGAGTGCTCACAATAGCCTTACCGCACCCTTCAATCCGCGGAACGAGCAGTAAACCGGAATCGTAAAAGAATCGGTGCCCGTGCTCATGCCCCTTGAATCCATACTTCCGAGTCTCTTTGCAGGCGAAGTCTTCCGCTCCGCGGCCCTGCCCGCGGAGCTGCCTCCTGGCGCGCTCATGGGCAACGAGGCATTCGCTGCCTTTTATTCCCGCTCCGCACGCCCACTCTGGGCCTACCTCGCCCGCGTCTCCGCCGATCCCGCGCTAGCCGACGATCTCATGCAGGAGAGCTTCGTGCGCTACCTCTGCGCCGCGCGCCCCGACGATGGAGAAGTCGCCGCCCGCCGTTATCTCTTCCGCATCGCCACCAACCTCCTTCGCGACCACTGGCGCAAGCCCCGTCAGGCCTCCATTGAGGAAATCCCCGAGGAGTTCTTTGCAGCCGTTTCTTCCTCTGCTCAGTCCGACTCCCGCGTTCTGCTCGGCCCCGCTCTTGCCCAGTTGACTCTCCGCGATCGTGAGCTCCTTTGGCTCGCCTACGCCGAGGGTTATTCGCATAAGGAGATCGCCGAAGTCACCGGCCTCGCCTCAGCCAGCATCCGACTCCTGCTCTTCCGCGCCCGCCGCCGGATCGCCGCCCTGCTTCGCGATCAAAACGCGCAACTGGGGTTGCAGCCATGACCCTCGGTCCCTGCCCGCACGAAAAGGAGATCGCTGCGATGCTTGCCTCTGGCCAATGGCCCCACGCAGCCCCCGCCGAGCTCCGCGCCCACGCCGCCACCTGCCGCTCTTGCGCCGAGCTTGCGCTCGTCACTTCCGCCTTTCGCGCCGCGCGCGCCACTGCCTCCGCCGCCGCACCGCTCGTCTCTCCCGGAATCCTCTGGTGGCGCGCCCAGCTCCGCCGCCGTAACGCTGCCCTCGAACGGGTTACCAAGCCCATCCTTGGCGCACAGCTCTTCGCCTTTTCTATCTGCATCGCCGTCGCGATTGCCTTTGCCGCCTCGCACGCCGCGCAAGGACTCAGCTGGATCGCCTCGCTCAGCCAGCTTCTCCGGCCGGCTTCGGTCGACGTGGCCAAACTCTGGCCCTCCTCATCTGGCTCGGCGTTCTGGGTGCTCGTGCCGTTGCTGGCAACGCTCGCGCTTCTGGGTGGCGTGGCCGTCTACCTCGCCTCATCTGAAGAGCAGTAGCCGCCCTCCAACATCGCGCCGACTCCGCTCGCTCCTCCACCGCTGTTTGACCCTGACCACTGATCACTGACCACTGTGTTTCACCCCGGCGGCAGCCCGCCCCATTGCCAGAACGCCGTCGTCTTCGCCTCTGCAATCCACTGCGAAAGCTGCGCATCGGGGAACCGCTTTACATACGGCACCGCCCATCCAATATCCGAACCCGAAATCGAATCCGATACATCCTGTTCCACGCCCGTCGCCTTCTTGAATATCCCCGGATCCTTCAGCCCAGCCTCCGAAATCGTTACCAGAAGATGGATAGCGCCCTTGTTCTCCGCATAGAGGTCCATCCCGTTCGCCTCGCCCAGCTCTGCAATCATGATGAGCGGCGCCAATGCGTAAAGGTGGTAGTGCAGCGCCTTTCCCGCTCGCCCCAACTCGCGCATCAGCACGCCGCTCGCCTGAATCTCCCCCACCCCGGTCTTGTACGCATCTACACTCCATCTAAAGTCGCGCCCGTCGTTCCGCGCCACGCCCGAGGCCGCCACGGCAAATCCCGCCCAGTAGAGATGGTTGTTCCACGCGTCGCTGTTGGGGTTTTTACGCTTGCCGTCCACGTAGTCCTTGATCCGGTCTGCCAGCGTCCCCAGCCAGTTCTCGATTGCCTTGTCCTGCTCCGGCGTGCCCACCCCGCTCATTCTCACTTTCAGATAGGCCATCGACGTTCCGGCCAGCATCCACTTCTGCTCATAAGTCGACTGGTTCGTCGGCATCGTCGCGGTCCATGCTTTTGCTTCCGCCGCAGCCGCCAATAGCGAATACACGCATGCAGCAGCCACCTTGCTTCCGGTCGTGCGAAACCCATCCGCCGCATCCCCCGCCCACTCGGCCAGATGCGTCGGACCCTCGGTCGCCTTGCGTTCCGCTGCCCGCTTCGCCTCGTCAATAATCGAGTGGTTCGCGTCCGTGTAATAGCTCTCCGCGTCCATGCTCTTCGCGAACAGCGGCGGATCAGGGCACTTGTACGCCGCATCCGTCAGCGTCACCGTCTGCCCATCCCACGGCGACTTCAGCTTTTGCGCACCGGCCGTCGCACAAACCGCTGCCACCGCCGCCACTACCGACAGGCCGCGCATCACGCCTCTCAAATCCCTCATCCTATCCTTCACAATTTCGTTTCGATGCCCTTTTCCCGCTTGCAACCAGATCGCCCTCCCCGTCTCCTCTTCCATTTTCTTCACTCCCACCCAACCCGGTAAACTGCATCCAGAACGGGCTCGCATTTAACAGCCCGCCCGATCAGGAGCCCTCAAGTGAAACTCTCATTCGCTACTCTTGCAATCCTCTGCCTCGCTGCCATCACCCTCCCCGCCCGCGCGCAGGACACAGGCGCAGACACCTACAAAGCCAAGTGCCTGATGTGCCACGGAGCTGACGGCCTCGGCAACACCCCTGTCGGCAAAATGGCGAAAATCGTCTCGCTTAAAGACCCCACCGTCGTAAGCGCCACCAACGCCGATCTCATCGCCGTGGTCAACAACGGCAAAAACAAGATGGCCGCCTATAAAGGCAAGCTCACCGACGACCAAATCACCGCCGTCGTTGCCTACATTCGCACACTCCAGAAATAGGCCGCCTCAGCAGGCTGTTGCCCCCCGCCCACACGTTTTCTATCTCCTCAATCGCCCGTCCTAACCCCTAGCCCCTAAACCCTGAACCCTGTATTTCATGGCCGACTCCCTCACCACCCCGCGTCTGATCCTCCGCCGCTGGCGCCCCTCTGACCGCGAGCCCTTCCGCGCCATGAATGCCGACCCGCGCGTGATGGAGTTCTTTCCCTCAACTCTCACGTCCGTTGAGTCCGACGAACTCGCCGACCGCATCGAGGCTCACTTCCGCACCCACGGCTTCGGAGGCTTCGCCGCTGAGCTCCGAGCGACTGGCGCCTTCATCGGCTTCATCGGCCTGGCCGTTCCCGACTTCGATTCCAGCATTCTCTTGCCACTCTCAGCCCGGACAGACCCGCACCCGCCTCAGGTTTTCGAAATCGGCTGGCGGCTCGCCCATTCCGCCTGGGGCCAGGGCCTCGCTACAGAGGGCGCGCATGCCGTAGTCCGTTACGCCTTTGAAACTCTCAAACTTCCCAGCCTCGTCTCCTTCACTGTTCCCGCCAACCTCCGCTCGCGTCACGTGATGGAAAAAATCGGCATGCTATACGACCCCAGCGCCGACTTTCTTCACCCCAAAATCCCCGAGGGTCACCCCCTCAGCCCGCACGTCCTCTACCGTCTGATCCGCCTATCAGTTCCTCCCAGTGCGCATCCTCCATCCGCTGCACCAGGGCCTCGCTCCGCCGCATAGCCGAGCGTTGCCCTGCCCCTGACTCTTCCGCCAGGTCCTCGGTCTCGCCGATTCCGGTTGCATCGCTCGCCGAATCGTTGGATTTATTCCGCTCTGAATTCATAGGCGTCCTTTCTCGATGCCCAAATTCGTTATCGAACGTGAATTCCCCTGCGCAGGCGAATCTCTCCCGCTGGCTAAAGGCCATCTCACAGACTTCCTGCGCACGCTCCCAAATTCCCCACAAACAAAACGGGCGCCGCCCTCGGCAGCGCCCATGGTTTCTTCCCCCAAACTGAACTCGTCGAATCCGAAGTTCTCACTCCGCCCTAGTTAAACTCCGGCACTTGCGTCATGAACTCTTCCATCTGCTTCCGCAGGTCATCCATCAGCTTCGGGTCCGTTTTCAGATCCTCTGGTTTAAAATCCTTCCGGAACTCCTCCATCTGCCGCTTCATCTCGTCCAACTTTTTCTGGTCCAGCGAGAACACCTCGCCCTTCATCTGGTCCCGCCATTGCTCGGCCTGCTTCATCATCTCCTGCATCTGCTGCTGAGAAATCTGGGAGTCCACCGTGCCGCGAATCTGCTCGTTCAGCTTCTTCGCGTCGTTCGGGTCAAACTTCCAGTCCTTCATCTGATTCTTCAGCTGCTCCGCCTGCTCCCTCAGTCGCTCGGCTGTCTCGCTCCCCGGCCCGAACAGCTGCGCGAACTGCGGCCCAAAGAATTGTGAATCGAGCTCCGCCATTTCCGGCCCGCTTCCGTCCGGGAACACCTGCTCCCATTCGAGTTCGCTGTGGCGCTTCGAATCCACCTGCAGCGTCAGCGTTTGCTGCTTGCGGTCGCGAAGCACCGTCACCTGCACCTGTTTGCCTTCATTCGACCGTAGCGCCCTGTCCCATCCCGCCAGGGTGGTGATCGCCTCGTTTCCCACCTTCAGGATCACGTCAAAAGCCTTCAGCCCCGCTGCCGCTGCCTCGCTCTTCTTCGCCACCTGCTTCACCATCACGCCGCTCGTCACGCCCATGTATTCGGCCATCTGCGTCGTCAGCGGCTCCACCAGCGCGCCCACGTTCAGCGAACTGCCAAAGAAGGGGCCGGGCAATCCGCCCGGAATATCTACTCCGCCCCCGCTTCCTCCTCCGTCCAAAAACCCTTTCTCCGGTGCCTGCGAGAACACCTGCCCGCCTTTGTAGACGTTGTTCCAGGCATCGGCCTCGATCTTCCTCCGGTCCGCCAGTTCCACGGTAATCGTCTGCACATTGCCGTCGCGGCTGATCACCAGGCTTACCTTCCGCCCCGCCGGAATCTCTCGCAGCATCCTGCGCAGTTGTTCGGCGCCCTCAACGTTCTGGCCGTTCAGCTGGATCACAACGTCGTTGATCTTCAGGGGGATCTGTCCGGCCGGCGCATCATGGTCGATCAGCGTGATCACTGCGCCGCGCACATCCTTCAACTTCAGCGCTTGTGCCTTTTCCTGATCCACGTCCTGCAGTTCCACACCGAGGTAGCCCTGCGAGCCCCCTCCTGCGTGCCCCAGCAGCGGGTTTGGATCCTGCACCAGCTCTACGATCGTGCCCACTTGCGCGTGTGCTTCACGAGCCGATCCCGCCAGCCCAGCCACTGCAAGCGCCGCACACCCGAAACCCAATCCGATTTTTTTCATTGGCCCCAAAAAGTGCTTCATGATTCGTTCTCCTGCTGATTTTCCGGCCTTGCCGTCTGTCGGTCGACGCAATAGCCGGTCTGGCATTCACCCACTACTGGAACTGAGGAACGCGGCTCAACACCTCTCTCGAAACTGTCCTGATGTGAGGATTCTCGTCCGAATTGGCCACCGAATGCAATACCTGTCGCACACTCGTGTCCGATTCCACAGGTTCCAGAATGCTGATCGCCGAAGTCCTTATCCGCGGATCGCCGTCGTTCATCAGTGCCTCGAGCACCGCGTCCCGCACCCGCACATCTTCAACCACATACGGCTGCAATCCCTCCAGCGCCTTGGCTCGCACGCCTTCATCCTGGTCGTAGCGCAGCCGTACCATCAGCGCGTCCCGAATCTCTTCCGCCTGGCAGCTATGACCCGCGCGGCACTCGGCCACCAGCAGCTCCACCGAGTCGTCCCGTACGGTCGTCGACTCCGAACTCTGCGACGCCATCATCAGCAACCGCCGGATCTGTGGATCGTCCAGAGAACCTTGCCGCCGCCGTGGAACCACCTGGTTGTAAGTCACCTCGACAAGCTCGCTGTTCGGAATCCGCGCAATGCTCGAGATATTCGCAATCTCGCCTCCCGGCGGCTCCGGGGTCGTTTGCGCGACGGGCGTCTGCTGCCCTGCGATGCGGGCAGCCCGGCTCTGGGCCACTTCATATCCGCCCAGCACGCCGCAACCAGCACCCACAATCAGCAGCAAACATGCTCCAATCGGCGCAGCCTGCAGGCTTGCAAAGTTATTCACCATCCGCTGGCTCAGCCACTCATACCAGCGCTTCGGCGGCAGCGCATCCAGCGCCTCTTCCAGCCGTTGCCGCGAGCGCGCCACCAGATTCGCATCCGGCTCAATCACCGGATTCGCTTCCGCCAGCACCTTCAGCGCCAGCAGTTGTTCGCGCTCCGTCCGGCACTCCACGCAGGCATGCACGTGCCGGTCCAGTTCGTGCATCTGCTCATCGGGCAACTCCCCATAAGCTGCCGTCACGATTCGCTCATGTGCCAATTCGCAATTCATAGTTACGCCCTTCCAGCCTCAAATGTCGTTCAATCATCCGCCCTGCGAACTCCTCCCGCGCTTACGAGCGCAGTTCCGCCAGCTGGGTCCGCAGTTTCTTTGTCGCTCTAAAGAGCGTATTCTTGGCGGTCTCTTCCGTCGTGCTCAACATCTCTCCTATCGTTCTCAATCGGAGCCCTTGATAATGCTTGAGCTCAAAAACCATTCGCTCCCTCGGTGTCAGCTTTCCCAGAGCCGCCTGAATCCGCCCCGCCAGAACCTTCCGGTCCAGCTCGCGCGCCGGATTCGAATAGCTACGCTCGTCGCTCACCGAGGCCAGCACATCGATCTCATCCCCGGAGTTGTCCAGCACCACCGCGCGATCTTCCCGCCGCGTCTTCTTCCGCCGCAGCTGATCGAGGCAAAGATTCGTCACGATCCGGTAGATCCACGTGTAGAACGAGCACTCAAACCGGAAGTTCCCGATATACCGGAACGCCTTCAGGAAAGCTTCCTGGTAAATGTCCTCGGCGTCGTGTTCGCTGCCCGTCAGGTGGAGCGCCAGCCGCAGAACCTGGTGTTCATACTGCCGCACAAGCGCGTCAAATGCTCCCCGCGAACCCGCCTGCGCCTGCCGGATCAACTCCATCTCCGGCGCACGCGCGGCCGCACGTTCCTCGGCCGTCGATAGCCCAGCCTGGCCTGCTTTGCCCCGTCCCGAACCGTCCGTTGTAGTCGCCGTAGTCATGCCTGGGGACGATTTTACGCCGCTCCCAGCCAACCACGCCAAACCCTTCGCCCCAGGTACGGGGGGAACAGGCAAGCTCACTACTTCAGTCGCCATCTTTCTCTTCTCCGGAGTCAGAGGATGGTCTGCACTTGTACAGACGACATATTCCTCAATTGGTGAGCGTTTCGCCCCAAGGCGCCCTCCGACCCTCATTACCAAAACGCCCACTTCAGACCAATGGATTCAACCCACGTTCGAATCTCCTCGCTAATGTCGTGCCCTCGAGATCCTTGACGATAATTTGGATGTCATTCTGAGGGAACGGGGCCCCAAACCTACTCCAGTTTGGGGGTGGTGAGCCGAAGAATCTGCTTTTGGTTCTTCGATAATCTTGATGACAACCTCAGATTCAGAACGCTCGACCCAAACCCCGCTACACTGAATCAGATGACCGGAAACCTATTCTCCGATGCCCCCCAAGCAGACTTGCCCCGGGCCGATGGCTGGTTCACCGCCCACTGCGACGGCGGCTCCCGCGGCAATCCAGGCCCCTCCGGATACGGCGCTGTCATTGAAGATCCCTCCGGCCAAACTGTCGCCCGCCTCAGCCAATTCCTCGGCACCCAGACCAATAACTACGCCGAATACTCCGGCCTGCTCGCCGTTCTCACCTGGGCCCTCGAGAACCGTACGAAGCACCTCCGCGTCGTCTCCGACTCCGAACTCATGGTCAAGCAGATGAAAGGCCAGTACAAGGTCTCAAGCCCCGCCTTGCGCCCGCTCTGGGAGAAGGCGCGCGCACTCGCCCGCAAGCTGGACCGCTTCGAAATCCGCCACACCTTGCGCGGCGGCAACAAGGAAGCCGACCGCCTCGCCAACGAAGCCATGGATAAAGGCATGAAGCAGGCGTCCCCTGGTGCTTCCCGCGCCAACCCCTACGAGAAGCCGCCAAAAGCGTTAGTCGACCCACAGGTTCTCGAAGGCTACGTCAAAGGCGGCGTAGTCCACCTGCTCGAAGGCGAACTCCCCGACGGCATCTTCGTCAAAGTCACTCGAAAATAGTCTCCGGCAGAGACCGAATTGTTGATCTGCCAAAAATCGTGATGACCGGACTCGAACTCGAGGACTTCTATAAATCGCGGCTTCTCGGCCGCTTCCCTTACAGCGACTGCTATTGGATCGCCCAAAACGCACCGATCAAGAGCGAAGGCCTCATACCTGAGTTGGATTGGTACTTCGCCAACATCGCCGGATATTGCAGTTCCGCTTCGCGACTGGGAAACCGACCAAAAGGGGAACTTCAAAAAGCAAAGAAGTCCTTAGCCTTGAACTTTTTCGAGACGTTCCCTCGTCTTGCGCACATCGAGCGCCTTATTACTCCGAATCAGACTCCCAAGCTGCTCGAAAGAATCGAACACTCGGAACAGGCCAGGCTAGCGCTTCTTGAACTACTCGATAGCCTCGAAGTCGACTGAAACGTGGGCCAGCGTCCTAGTCCCTCAGTCCCTTAGTCCCTAGTCCCTGCCTTCCTACTTTTTCCCCAGATCGTTCCTCCACACGTGACCGCTCCTTTCCAGTAGTCGATCCGAACACTCCGGCCCCCACGTCCCCGCAAAGTAGTTCGGAAACACCTCTGGCGTCTTCGCGGCCCACGCCTGCAGCACCGGCGTATAAAGCGCCCACGTCGTCTCCACGCCGTCTCTGTGCGAGAACAGCGTCTGATCGCCCAGCATCGAGTCCAGCAACAGCCGCTCATACCCGTTCGCGCTCGACTTCCCAAACGCTGCCGCGTAGTCAAAGTCCATATTCACCGGGCAAACGTCCATATTGGGCGAAGTCGGCACCTTTGCCCCAAATCGCAGCGCAATCCCTTCGTCCGGCTGAATCCTTATCGTCAGCAGGTTCGGCTGAATCTCCTGGCACGGCCCGCTCGTCGCCATCCGATTGAAGATCAGTAAAGGCGGCTGCTTGAATTGAATTGAAATCTCCGTAGCCCGCTTCTTCATCCGCTTGCCCGCGCGCAGAAAAAACGGAACCCCCGCCCATCGCCAGTTTTCGATGCCCAGCTTTACTGCGGCGTAGGTCTCCGTGCTCGACTCCGGGTCCACGCGCTCTTCGTCGCGGTAGCCCACTACGTGTTCCTTGTCCACGATTCCAGGCCCATACTGCCCGCGCACGGTGTTCAGAATCGGAATCGATGGAATCGCCCGCCACGCCTTCACCTTTTCGCGCCGCACAGCTTCCGCGTCAAAGCTGGACGGTGGCTCCATTGCCACAAAGCTCAGCAGCTCCATCATGTGGTTCTGCACCACGTCTCTCAGCGCGCCCGCCTTCTCATAGAACGGTCCGCGCCCTTCCACGCCCAGCGTCTCCGCCGCCGAAATCTGCACGTGATCGATGTAATTCCGGTTCCACACCGGTTCGAACATCCCGTTCGCAAACCGGAACACCAAGATGTTCTGCACCGTTTCCTTGCCCAGGTAGTGGTCGATGCGGAAAACCTGGCTCTCGTGGAACACGGCATTCACCTGGTCGTTCAGCAGCCTCGCCGACTCCAGATCGTGCCCGAACGGCTTCTCAATCACCACCGCCGTTTTCCCGTGCTCCGGCTGGGCCATCCCCTGCCGCCCCAGGTTCTCCACGATCCCTGCAAAAAACTCCGGCGCAGTGGCCAGATAGAAAAGCCGGTCGCCCCCGATCCCTTTCTCCTTCGCAACCCGATCCAACTCCACCTTCAGTCCGGCGTAGTCGTTCGCATCGTCGAACTTCAGCGGAAAATAGCTGATGTGCTTCACAAACTCATCCAGTTTTGGGTCGCTCGCATCCACGCCGCCAAACTCGACGATCCCCGCCTTCATGTCGGCGGCAAACTCATCTCCCAGCGGCCGCCGCGCCACGCCCACAATCGCAAACTCCTTCGGCAGCAGGGCGTTCTGCCGCAGATGAAACAGCGCCGGCAGCAACTTCCGCTTCGTCAAGTCTCCCGAGGCCCCGAAGATCACCATGATTCCCGGATCGGGAATCCGCTCCTTCGCATGCGTCACCTGCGATAGATCCTCCGGCCTCACGCTCATCTGCATCGTCGCCATTTCTAACCCTCCAGTTCGCAGTTCTTAGTTCACAGTTCGCAGCTTGCAACGCATCGGCTCGCGGTTCTTTTTTCTCGTTCGCGTCTCCAAGACAACCGGGTGATCCAGTAAACGCCAGCCGGAAGCTGTGAACTGCGAACTAAGAACTGTGAACTGCCTCTCAGTCTTTTTTCACCGCATGCCCGCCAAACTCATTCCGCATGATCGCAAGCATCCTGTCGGTAAAGTTATTCTGCTCGCGCGACCGGATGCGCCGCATAAGGGACTCGGTTATCACCGGCGCTGAAACATTCAGATCGATCGCCTCTATCACCGTCCACCGTCCCTCGCCCGAATCTTCCACAAACGCTTCCAGACCCTCCAGCGTCGGGTTTTTGCTCAGCGCATCCGCCGTCAAATCCAGCAGCCAGCTCCGCACCACGCTGCCATAACGCCATATCTGCGAAATCTGCGGCAGGTCGAGCCCCAACTCTTTTTTGGTCTCCATAATCGTGAAGCCCTCTGCATAAGCCTGCATCATCCCGTACTCGATGCCGTTATGCACCATCTTCACAAAGTGCCCCGCGCCCGCAGGCCCAACATGACCCCACCCCTTATCCGCTGCCGGCGCCAGCGCCTCAAAGATCGGCCGCAGATACTCCACCGGCTCCTTATCGCCGCCAATCATCATGCTGTAGCCCTCTTTGAGCCCCCAGACCCCGCCCGAAGTTCCCACGTCCACAAACTGGAACCCCTTCGCCGTCACTTCGGTGTGCCGCCGCTGCGATTCCTTGTAGTTCGAATTTCCGCCATCGATCAGGATGTCCCCTGGACCAATCAGCGTCTCCAGCTTGGCAATCGTATCGTCCACAGGCTTCCCCTGCGGCACCATGATCCAGATTGCCTTGCGGCCCGTAAACTTCGACGCCATATCCTCGAGCGAATTCACGCCAATGTTGCCCGACGCCGTCAACTTTGCCACCGCATCCGCGTTGAAATCGAAGCCCACCACCTGGTGCCCCGCCAGCCTTAGCCGCTCCGCCATGTTGCCGCCCATCTTGCCCAATCCAATCAATCCAAGTTGCATATGACCTCCTGTGCCTCTCGTCTGTGAAACCCAAAATGTTTGGGTGCCCCATCCTTGGCACGTGGTTGCTTTTGTGCCAAGGGTGGGAGACCAGAATCCCCGCGCCTACAAGACCCCCAGATCTTTCAGTTCCACTATCAAGCTCTCCGCTCCCTTGAAGACAATCCCTTTTATTCCTACCGATACCGCACCCTCCACGTTTTCTGCCCGATCGTCAATAAACAGAACCCTCTCCGCCGGCCGACCCAGAATGTCGAGCGCCCGATTGTAAATGGCGGCGTCCGGCTTGCGCAGTCCCAGATAGCACGAACTCAGCGCCACATCGAAATACTCCCGCAACCCAAACTCCCTGAAGCGATACTCGTTCGTCTCGCGCGCCTCGTTGTTCAGCGCGCCCACCATGCACTTCTTCGATGCCGCCAACTCCTTCAGGATTCCCATCGCTCCGTCCGGCAGCAGCTTCGACTGGCTCAGTATGAACGAGAAAAACGCTCCACGCGAAAAACTGCGCGGCTCGTTGAAGATCGCCGTCGTCAGATATTCCTTGCCCGTGATCGCGCCTCGCTCCCACGCGGGATACACCTCAGCGTGCCGCGCCTCCAACCCGGCCAGATCCAGATCAAACTGTTTGGCTGCCGCAGCGCGCTCGGCGTGATCCCACCCGTTGGTGAGCAAAACTCCGCCTACATCGAAGAGGATCACGTCGAAGGGGAACATCGGCGCCTTTCAGTATGGGGTTCCGCTATGAACGGCAGATGAACTCAGACTGGATGAACTGAAACCTGCGAACTAAACGACGGTCAGAACGCTCAATTGCGTTTTATCGATTTGATGCCGTGTCCGAGAAAGTGCATCGTCATCTGGGCCTCGCTTTCGAAGGTAGGCCTCCATATCATTCCAATTCTGAAATCGAATTGAAGAGACAGTCTGAAGAATGCCTTCCGAGGGGTAGATATTGTCCGGTGTTCCGATCCCGGTGATATCGATCAACAAAAATGTGTGGTTCAAAGAGTGAACAACAAAGCGATGCCTCACAGTTGAAAACCCTCTCCTGAGATGAGCGGGATCCTATGCCGGATTCGAACTGCCGTCTCCGCATTGGTACTTGGCCTCAATCGCCATCACCTTCTTGAACCGCCGCACAAACCGCGGTTCCTTCGCAATGAATTCCGCCTTCACAAACGCATCCACACACTCAAACGCCAGCGCCGAGCCGATAATCCGGGCCCCCAGCACGATCACATTCATATCGTCGTGTTCCACACCCTGGTGCGCCGAATACGTGTCGTGGCACATCCCCGCGCGAATCCCAGGAATCTTGTTGGCCGCCACGCAAACCCCCACGCCCGACCCGCAGATCAGGATTCCCCTCTTCGCCTCTCCCTGCTTGATCGCCAGGCCCACGCGCTCGGCAAAGTCCGGGTAATCATCCTCCGGCTCCAGCTTGAACGCCCCCAGGTCCACCACCTCATGTCCCGCTCTCGTCAGGTACGCGCGGACCTCCTCCTTCAACGGAAACCCCGCATGATCGGCACTAATTGCAAGCTTCACGTGTGTTCCTTTCGGAACAGTTATCAGTTTCCAGTGGTCAATTCTCAGTCATCCTGAGCAGGCGGTAGAGGCTCATGACTGGTAGCTCACTCGGGAAAACTGACAACTGATCACTGACAACTGATTCACTTCACCAGCTTCTTCGCCCTCGCCGCCACATTCTCGCCGCTGAATCCCAGCTCCTTCAGCACGATCTTGCCCGGCGCCGACGCGCCAAACCGGTCGAGCCCCACAACGTCGCCGTCCGAGCCCACATACTTCCACCAGCCAAGCGTCGCACCCGCTTCCACTGCGATCTTCGGCACACCCGCGGGCAGCACGCTTGCCTTGTACTCCGCAGACTGTTCCTCGAAGATTCTTTGGCTCGGGAAGCTCACCACCCGCGCAGCAATTCCCTCAGCCGCCAGCAGCTTTGCCGCGTCCACGCACGTCCAGAACTCCGAGCCGGTCCCGATCAGGATCACCTTGGCGTCCGTCGCATCCTGCACCACGTACGCGCCCTTGCTCACGCCCGCCAGCACGTCCACCTTCGCCGCGTCGATCACCGGCAGATCCTGCCGGCTCAGTGCCATAAAACACGGTCGTTTCCGCTCCAGAGCCAGCCTCCAGGCCGCCGCCGTCTCGTTCCCGTCCGCCGGGCGAAAATCCGTCAACCCCGGCACAGCCCGCAGCATCGTCAGATGCTCCACCGGCTGGTGCGTTGGCCCGTCTTCGCCCAGCCCGATCGAGTCATGCGTGAAGATGAAGAGCGAATGGATCTGCATGATCGACGCCAGCCGAATCGCCGGCTTCGCATAATCCGAAAACACAAAAAACGTCGACCCGAATGGAATCAATCCCCCGTGCGCCGCCATTCCGTTCACCGCCGCGCACATCCCAAACTCGCGCACCCCGAAAAACACATTTCTCCCCGCCGGATCCACATGAAAGCTTTCGCCCGGCTTGAAGATTGTCTTCGTCGACGACGTCAGATCCGCAGCCCCGCCAAACAGCTCCGGCACCTGCTCGGCAATCGCATTCATAATCGCGCCGCCAGCATTCCGCGTCGCCACCGGCTTGTCTGCTGGGAAGCTCGGAATCGCCTTCTCCCAGCCCGCCTTAAGCTCGCCCTTTTGCGTCCGCTCAAACTCCGCTGCCAGCTCCGGATTCGCCGCCGCATACCCCGCAAACAGCCTATTCCACTCCGCCTCAAACGCCGCGCCCCGCTCCCCGGCCTGCCGCCAGTTCTTCAACGCATCCTCGGGCACATAAAAGCTCTGGTCTTCGGGGAACCCGAAGAACTTCTTCGTTGCGGCCACGTCCGCTGCGCCCAGCGCCTCTCCATGGACCTTGTTGGTTCCCGCCTTCGGGCTTCCGTAGCCAATGACAGTCCGCACCGCAATAATCGATGGCCGCGTGGTCTCCGCCTTCGCCGCCTCAATCGCCGCTTCAATCGCCGCCAGGTCATTGCCGTCTTTCACTCGTTGCACATGCCAGTGGTACGCCTCAAACCGCTCCAGCGCGTCCTCTGTATAGCTGAGCTCCGTCGGACCATCCAGCGAGATCAAATTGTCGTCGTAGATAAACGTCAGCTTGCCCAGCCCCAGCGTCCCAGCCAGCGAAGCCGCCTCGTGCGACACGCCTTCCATCAGGTCGCCATCGCCCAGCAGCGCATAAGTGTGATGGTTCACCACCTCAAATCCTGGCCGGTTGTACACCGCGGCCAGATGCACCTCCGCCATAGCCATGCCAACGGCCATCGCGATTCCCTGGCCCAGCGGCCCGGTCGTCACTTCCACGCCATCGGTATCCCCGCGCTCCGGGTGGCCCGGCGTCTTCGAGTGCCACTGTCTGAAGCTCTTCAGATCATCGAGCGACAGGTCATAGCCCGTCAGGAACAGCGTCGAGTAGAGCAGCGCCGACGCGTGCCCATTCGACAGCACAAACCGGTCCCGATCCGGCCAGTGCGAGTTCGCAGGATTGTGCTTCATCAGTTTGTGAAACAGCAGATACGCAATCGGCGCGCACCCGAGCGGCGCTCCGGGGTGGCCGCTGTTGGCCTTCTGCACCGCGTCCACGGCCAGCAGCCGCAGCGTGTCAATCGACAGTTGATCAAGCGTTACATCGGCAGCACTGGTTGTCATCGCAACTCTCCCACTCAAATAAAGAATTGTTTTAATTCTGCCCGCCAACAAACTGCGGATGCCCCACCTGGATAACTGCGGGTGCCCCATCTAGATAACTGCGGGTGCCCCATCCTAGGCGCGTCTCTGTCTTTGCGCCTAGGGTGGGATGCGACAATCTTCATCGCCGAGCACCGCCTTGCGGAATCACTGACCATTCGCTCACTGTCTCTGCTCAGGGGCCTCAATTTGCACTTCCACATTGTGGCCAAGCCACGCTTCCGGCTCAAGCCAATGGAGAGTCCATTGTAATGTCCCGCTCTCCACTCCCGGATTGATATCCGCGCTGAATCCCGCGCTTCCCAGGTTGCGGCTCTGCGCGGTCTCGTAGGTCTTCCATCCATCCACCGTCCATCGCACTTCAAACCACTTATCATCCAGAATCCTCAGCACCTTGCCCGCCGCCATCTGCCCCACCGGCCGCCTTTGCGAATAAATCTCTATCCCGTTGCGCACCTTCTGCCTGCCTTCCGGCGTGCAATATCGTTCATACACCGTTTCGATCCGGTCGAAGACCTTTCCGTCCACCGCCGACCTCAACAGCTTTAGATACTCAGCATGGGCCCACACCAGCGGCACTGCCGAGCCCGTCGGTTGGCCCAGCCGCTGGCTCGATTCCGGCAGGTTCGTCTCATCCCACACCTGCTCCGGCATCATCTGCCCACCGGTCGCGAACCGTTCATACGTCTTGATCAATTCCGAGATATCTCGGCCCGCCGCCAGCTCATAGTGCGCCCGCTCGCCCGTTAGAAGTGGCCAAATTCTTCCCTTGCCCCAACCCTGAAACGGCCCGCCGTCGGGCCGCTCGCCATAGCCGTCCCAGTTGTAGCGATACCAGCCCGGCCCCTGCGGCAATTCGCGCTTCAGCACGTGGTCCACCACGCGCAGCGAGTCCTCCATCAGGGGGTCTCCCGCCTTCCGCACTCCATAGCGCACCAGCTCCAGGAATCCGGCGTCGATGATCTCTCGAGCCTCAAACTCGGTCTGCGACCCGGGCGGCCGGTTCGCAATGTGGATCGTCTCCTTGCCGCAGCCTTCGTGCGCGTAAGCCTCTCCACACTCTGGCGGCCTGATGCGCATGTAGTGACGCTTCACTTCTGGATCAAGCACGCCGTTGTTGGTGACCGTCCAGTCTTCGAGATGACCCTCGATCCAATCTGCAAACTCCTCGAGAAACGTAGCCAGCTCCTCCGCATCATGCGCCCGCGCTATCTCCGCCGCGCAAATCAGGCTGGCAATCCCCGTCGCCAATGTCGACGGCGAATACCCCGCATTCTCTTCCCAGCGCTCCTGGTGCGTGAGCGGCGCATGCCGCACAATGTAACCCGCCGCCCGCTCCACAAACTCAAAGATCTTCAGCTCTCCCAAAGCCTTTACCTTCCACAGCCGCCACGCAAGCACTAGCGGGAACCCCACCTCGTCCAGCTGCTGCCCGCTCCAATACGGCGTCCCGTCAATCCAGAAGTTCTGCGCAAATCCACCATCCGGCTCCTGCGTGCAAGCCAGATAAACCAGGGCCCTGCGCGCCGTCTCAGCCCGCCCACAGGCCAGCATCGCCGTCGCCGTTTGCACCATGTCCCGCGTCCACACCAGGTGATATCCGCCCAGGTCGTCGTCGCCCTTGATCTGTCCCCACGGAATCGATGCCGACGCCACAAACGCGCCCGAATAAGTCTTGTCCTCATGGGCCAGCAAAACGTTGTGGCTCGCCCTCATCAGCTTGCCGCCATCCCCGGCCTTTGCAGCCAGCCATTCCGGGTTTGCCGCCCGCGACCACTGCACGATGAACCTATCCCTCACTTCCGTAAACGGAACCGCCAGCGATCCCATCGTCTTCTGCGCCGCTGTGTGGTGCCCTTCGCCGATCCCGAACGCAACAGTGAATTCGTACGCCGTACCCGCCGCGGTCGATGCACCGGGCTGGCCTTCCACATCCGCGCACCGCAGGTCGATCTCCCCCATCACCGCAATGTTTCCGTTCATCGCCGAACCAAACTCCCACTCCATTCGCGAATGGTCCATCAGGTCATGCCAGCCGTCGCTCGCGCCTACAAACCCGCAACTTACCCGCGAGAACCCGCAACTGGCAGCCATCGCCAGCGACCACGAGCCCTTCCACGCCAGCAATACCTTCTGCCCTGCAATGTCTACCGCCCGCGCCGAGTTGCCGGCCCCTCCTCCATCCAGGTGCGGCGCCAGCAGCGCATATACCTTCAGTCGCGGCAGCAACTCCGCATGCCCCTCCAGCTGCACCCGCGTCACCACCACGCTGTGGTGCGGATCGCACACGATCTCCTTCGTCAGCGAATACCGGCCCGCCGGATCACGGTTCACATACCGCACTCCCAGCGCCTCCGGGTGGATGTACTCAAACGTCGACTGCAGGTCGCGCTTCTCCTCGTGTACAAACGTCTCCCCGTCCGTCACCAGGAACTCCATATCCCGGATTTGCGCCCGGTCGATCGTCGGGTGATACACCTCATTGAGCACCCCGTGCGAGCACGTGAACCAGATCCTGCTCGATGCAGCGTACGCGGTGCATACCGCGTCCTTCACGCTCGACGTCCACCGGGGCTCCGACCCCGGCCCGCCAAATGCTTCGCCCTGCTGGTCAAGCCAGCGATACAGGTTTTGCTCGCTCATAAGTGGGTTCTACTATCCGGAACTGGAGTTTCTGCGGAAACTCGGATTTGGAAGCCGCAAGACAATCCTACTTAACGATGTTCGCCGATGGCGGAAGGTTTCGTCATCCTGATCGAATTGAATTCTTCCCCACAAAATCGGACTATCATGGACTCCTCAATTCAATGGCATCGCGTCCTGCCGTACGAGGTGTGCTTTGTTAAATTTCCGTGATCTTTTCCGTGTCTTCCAGGTTGGTATTTCTGGCTGTTTGATGCTCTTTGCAGCAACGCTCTATTCAGGAGTGCAGACCGCCGCAACCAGCTCCGCCGAAACATCAACGCCCAATCCCAGCGCCCAGGACGAGTTGAACAGGGGAGTGGATGCCTACAAAGCCGCACGCTACGACGAGGCGATCATTCATTTTCAAAAGGCAACGGAGATGGACCCAGGCTTCCCGACCGCAAAAATCTATCTCGCTACTGCGCTCGCCCAAAATGTAGTTCCTGGTCTCGAAACGCCGGGCAATCTCAAAACCGCACAAGAATCCATAGACCTTTTCAAAGACATCCTGACCAGGGACCCACACGATGTGAACAGCTTGAAACAGATCGCAGGGATCTACTTCTCGATTAAAAAGCTTGACGACGCAAAGGAGTCGCAAAAGAAGGTGCTGGCAGAGGACCCTCAAGACTCCTCCGCAGCCTACACGATTGGCGTAATCGACTGGACCCAGGCTCACCAGAACGCGCTCAGCGCTCTGCAACAAGCCGGCTTGAACGACGACGGCGAAGGCAACGTCGAGGCGCCTGCGGCCGCGCTCGAGCAAATCAAAGCCCAGAACACAGCCCTGGTTCAGGAAGCCATCGCATACCTCAACCGCGCCATCGAGAACCGCCCCGACTACAACGACGCCATGGTCTACCTGAACCTTGTTTACAGGCGCAAAGCCGACCTCGACTCGAACAACGAGGTCGCCCGCAAACAGGACGTGGCCCAAGCGAACGAATGGATGCGGAAAGCCATGCTCACCCGCAACGCCAACGAGGAGAAAAGAGGAGTCGGCCCCGACTCAGCGCAACCATAACTCCCAATCCGGATGCACCATTGCAACCCCCGCGCGCATCGAACCAAATGACTCGACGGAATGGCGGATAGATTCCGTTCCCCGGCTCCGTAACTCCATCCGCTGTGCGGCGCACAGAGCCCACTGTCCACTGTCCACTGACCACTGTCTTTCAGCAGTACAATCCAATTCGAAGGAGATTCCCCAGAATGGCTTACGAACTTGCACCCCTTCCCTACGACTACGCCGCGCTCGAGCCTTTCATCGACGCTGAGACCATGAAGCTCCACCACGACAAGCACCACCAGGCCTACATCAATAACGTTAACGCCTCGTTGGCCAGCTATCCTGACCTCGCTGCCAAATCCGTTGACGACCTCATCGCCGGCCTCGCCGATGTCCCCGAAGAAATTCGCGGCGCAGTCCGCAACAACGGCGGCGGACACTCCAACCACACCGCCTTCTGGCACCTGATGGGTCCCGCCGGCTCCGATGGCGTTGGTGGCGCGCCCACCGGCCCCATCGCCGAGCAGATTGCCGCCGACTTCGGCGATTTCGAAGCCTTCAAGAAGACCTTCAACGAAACCACCGCCAAGCAATTCGGCTCCGGCTGGGGATGGCTAGTCTTCGCCTCCGGCAAGCTCAAGGTCATCACCACCGCCAATCAGGACTCGCCCCTCACCCACGGCCTCTATCCCATCCTCGGCAACGACGTCTGGGAACACGCCTACTACCTCAAGTACAACAACCGCCGCCCCGACTACCTCGCCGCATGGTGGAACGTCGTCAACTGGAAAGAAGTCAACACCCGCTTCGCCAAGGCCAAAGGCTAAGCCTGCGCTTTCAGCGTTCTATATCGAAAACTTGGGTGCCCCATCCTATCCGCGTTCTCGGCGGATAGGGTGGGAAACGAGAATGTTGGGTGCGCCATCCTTGCGACGCCTCAGCTCTCGTGCAAGGGTGGGAATCCGACACCCGACGCCTTATACCCAACACCCCACCCGCAACCCAATAACGGTCTCGGTGTCTAATCGACTGTGATGACACAGACTCGTTTGCCCAAATTTGCCTTCATCGCCATGCTCTTCATGGCCCCGCTCTATGCGATGCCTCAGTCGGGGGCATTCATTGTCTCCCAGCATGGTCATCCGGTCGGCACCGCCCGTTTCAGCTTCTCGCCCGCCCCCAACGGCCGCGAATCCTCATCTCAGGTCCACATATCCATGCAGGGCCTCACCTACGCCCTCTCTAAAACTGAGCAACTCACCCCGGCAAACCGTCTGCGCCACGCCCAGATCAGTGCCACCGTCAACGGCTCAGCCGTCAACCTCACCACCACGTCCGACCCCGCGCAGTACCTGCTTAACGTCTCCGCAAATGGCCGCTCCACCACCAGCCGGCTCGAGTTTCATCCCGCCGCCGTCCTGCTTCCCGACTTCGATGCCGGCGCCCTCCAGACCCTCCTCGATCTTTCAAGCACTCCCGCAAACGCTCGCCTGGGCCTCTGGGCCATTATCCCCAAACAAGCAGGTCCCCAGGCCGGCTCCATCGTCCAGGTTCAACTCGCCACCTACCGGGACGAACTTGGCAAGCTCGACGGAAAGCCCATCCTCGTCCATCACCTCGTCGCAACCATTTCCGGCACGCGGTCCGAACTCTTTTCAGGCCCAGACAACCAGCTCTTGCAGGCCGAACTTCCGCAGCAGGGTTTCGCCCTGGTCCGCGACGGATTCGTCCTCACCCCGCCTGCCCACCCCGCTGCCCCTCCCGCCGACGAACCCACTTCGACCACCCCGCATTGACGCGCTGGAGTTCTCCAGCATCGCCGATCTGATCCCCCATCCCTCTTCGGACCAAAAAAGTAGGGCATGCGGGGTTTTCCGCATGCCCTCAATGTCGAATTTCCAAAATCACATGAGCTTTGAGCGCAGCCGCCTCTGCGGCCACGGTTCGAGCTAGAAGATCACTTTAAGCGAGCCTTGGAAGATTCTGGCGTTGATGCTGGTTGAAGAAATCTCTCCGAAAGTCGAAAGCTGCGGACCACTAGCTGTCGAGTTGCCTGCGCTGCTTGCCCCAGGGTTGTCGAATGAAGGATGGTTTAGGAAGTTGAATGCCTCCAGACGAGCCTGGATCCTCAACCTCTCAGTGACCGGGAAAATGCGGGAGATCTGCGCGTCGTCTTGGAAGAGCATCGGGCCACTGATTGCATTTCTGCCAAGGTCCCCGAAGGCACCGTTGGCAACGGGAATATCGCACGGGTTGGCGGCGTTGGACACGCTGCAGAAAGCATTGAGGTTTAGCCACGCGCGGGTAGCAGGAGATGCCTTGTTCGTGCCCCCTTGCAGTTTGATTCCAGTCTTCGGATTGACCCCATAGACGAAGTTCGGCCGGTCATTGCCCGTATCGGTCAGCGATATGTCCTGGCCGTCCGTCACATTGATCGGCGCGCCGCTCGTGATGTGGAGAAGTGGCGCAATTTCCCAGTCGTTCGCCAGCCATTTTGCCAAGCCCTGCAATGGGAATTTGGTTGTGTAGACTACCGATGTGTTGAAGACATTCCGATAGTCCGATCCGCAACGGCCGTAGTCCAGTCTGGGGTTGTAAGGGTCCATGAGCGGTGTGCTGGACCAGTCGCCCGAGGCGTCCGCGATGTTGAGGCAATGCGACCAGGTGTAGTTGGTCAGCATGACGAAAGTGGCCGACACGCGATGCTGTAACGTGGCCACCATGCCGTTGTAGTTGGCGTAGGCGATGTTGCTCACCTGGATCATGCCGTTGGAGCTGCCGCCCGCATACCCGTTGCCATAGGCGGGTTCCGCTTCGGTAAGCGCGAACCGCGCGATCTGGTCGCTGGTGGTTGAGCAGTTTGTGCCGACTTTTCCGCCTCCCAGCGTTTTTGCTGCAACGGCAGCCGGCCCGGTGGTCACCACGGGGCCGCACCCGGTGCCGTTCGCACCCCACACACCCGGGGTGTAAATAGCCGGGTCCAAAACCGTGCCGACTGGCATTTTCGAGGTCTTGTTGCCGATATAGTCCACCTGCGCCTGCCAACCCTTGGGGAATTCATGCTGCACGCTCAGTGTCCACTGCAGAGTATCGGGCACGCTGTAGGGACTGGTTATCTCAATCCACTCTCCCTGGGCCGGGAAAACTGCGGTCGACGGCGTTGGCACCACAGGCTGCGGGAACGGACTGGCGTTGGTGCCGGTAGACAGTGCATTGCAGCCGTACCCGGTGCCGCCCGTGAGCCATGGCTCGCTGAAGCAGACAGGTCCGCTAACAGTGGAAGTTACGTTGGTGGCAAAGGGCGGATTCTGGTGGTTGCGGTTGGTGGTGTAAAAGTTGGCCTCATCATAGGCCACCTGCAAGCCGCCGCGAATAACCGTATTTCCGTTTCCGAACGGATCCCACGTTGCGCCGAAGTTGGTATTGAAATTCCAGAGCGGGTTGGTGGTGAACATCTTGGTCACGCCCGTGTCGCCATAGAAAAAGCTGCCCGGAGGCGCCTGGGGGTAAACGGAACTGACCTGGTCGGCCAGAAATGCGGCCATGCTGAAAGTGCTTCCGCGGTTGTATTGGTCACGAGGCATATATTCAGGCTCCCAGCGGACGCCGCCTGCCAGCGTGAGCCTCTTGGTCATGTGGTACGTATCTTGAATGTAGATGCTGGGGACCGGTCCGCGCAGCGCAAGCTGCTGCTCCTTGCTCTGCGCAAAGGCGCCGTTCGTTGCCGTGGGGCCCATCGCTCCCCACAGAAAGTCCAGGTTGCCGCTCCCATAAACAACCCCATTCGTCGTCGGATTAATCCCGGTCGGCCCGCTTCCGCTCCAAATGCCGCTGAATTGGTAGTTGCCGTTGGCCTGAAATCCCGCCACTTCGTTGAAGTGAACCTTTACGAACTCGCCGCCGACCGCCAGCAAATGATTCCCTTTGATCCAGGTCAGGTCGTCCGAAGCCCCTTCGTCATCCACGTTGAAAAACCCGTTGGAGCACGTTCCGCAGTAGGTGTTCCAGGAAGAATTTGGTCCGCCCGAAACCTCGAGTTCCAGGTTCGTGGGCACCTCGTCATACTGAACGATGCCCAGCGTGTTGCCGTTGATGCCGGGAGCCGATTGGCGCAAGTCGACGCGCTTGGTGCCGTATGCGTGGAAAGAGTTCACCAGGTCGGGCCGCCAGGTGAATGCCTCGCTGATCACTGCCGTTTGAACACGCTCGTAGTTGCCGGGCGCCTGAGAGGTCAACAGGATTCCTCCATTCGTGCCCCCCTTGGCAAAAAACGACGGCGCCTGATAGCCGTCGATAAAGTACCGGGCATACATGCTATTCCGGGCATTTATGTTGTAATCCACCCTGGTGACGAATTGGTTGTCGAATTGTTCAAAAGGAATCTTAAACGAGACTTCACCATTGGTTGGATTGGCGTTGGTGGGCAAATAGGCCATGAGGTTCAGCGCCTGCTGATTGTAAGTTGGCTGCGTGGCATACTTGTTGCCCGGGAGGGGAGCGCCTGTCAGTGGATCGTAGAGCTGATTGGCGCACAGCCCCGTCGTCGGGCTTACGGCGCCGCACAAATTTGTGCTGGAAAAGTCACCGGTAAGGTTCGCCGCTGTCGGAATATACATCGTTAGGGGGCTGGTGGACTGGTCGGCCTTCAGCCGCTGATACCCGGCGAACACGAAGATCTTGTTGTGAGTCCCGGGTATCCTGCCGCCGAATGTACCGCCATACATGTTCTGGTGCAGCGTGTCGGGTGTAGTTGAGAAAAAGTTCGTGCCGTCAATGTAGTTGTTGCGAATGAACTCAAATCCCGTGCCGTGATATTGACTCGTTCCGGACCTTGTAACCACATTGACCAGACCGCCGGAGTGCGTGCTGCCGCTTTGCGCGCCCAGCGCGGTCGATTCAACGCTGAATTCGGCCACTGCATCCGGGAAGGGGAAGGGAAGATTCCCGTTGCCCATGTATTCGTTCTCGTCGCCACCGTCAAGCTTCCACTGCGTCGTATTTCCCATGCCGCCCGCAACCGACACGGCGATCGTCTGGTACGAATATTTGCTGCCCGTGAAGTCGCCGCCGGGTGCGCTGCTTGAGCCGCCGGAGAGGGTGATTAACGCAGTCATCTGCCGGCCATTGAGAGGCATCTCCTCCACGGTTGCCTGGTCGATAGTCTGCTTGAATGACGTATCCTCGGTTTGCAGCGCAAGTGCGTCAGCATGTGTTTCCACTGTGACGTCCTGCTTGCCTACCTTCAGGCTGGGATTGACGGCGATGTTTCCGCCCACCTCGAGCACAATGCCGGTTTGCTCATACGTCTCAAAGCCGGGAGCGGAGGCCTTGATGTTGTATGTGCCGATGTTCACGCCTGAAAACAGATAGGTGCCCGTTTTGTCCGAAACCGCGACCGTGCTGACCTGTGTCGCGACATTGGTGAGCGTCAGCGAGGCGCCTGGAATTACCGCACCCGAGGAGTCGGTCACGGTTCCTTGAATGTTAGCCGTGCCTGCGAGTTGTGCCTTGAGCGCGCACGATGCCAGAACCAGCAGAGCTAGAATGCAGGCCTGTACCGCAACGGCGGCCCGCCGGATGCCTGTAGTTTGCTTGCTCACTGTGTTTCCTCCAAAAATGCTGTCGTTCTTTGCAAAGACTGCTGATGGTATCCCTGGGACCGGACAGTTGGATCACCTGTCGAATCGCCGCGCCGACTTCCCGCTCTGTGGTCCGACCCCTCCCGGCGGGGAAACGCTTCCCCGCTCAGTCATGTTTCCAGGAGCGCACGGATCCACAGTTCACACTAAGTACAGCTTTCACATCACGGTTGTCAATCAATTGTTGCGAATCTGTGCCGAATTTCGAACGGCCCACAGAGCCGGATTTGAAGAGCGGAACTTGGCGGGGACATTCTCTTTTCCGTATTTTCTAAGATTTAGAGGTCCGACCACTTCCAGGCTGCACCACCGCATGCTCGGCCCATACGAACCGTCGCTGGACTGATCTCCGAGCCTGTTCCGGTTGCCCCGCTGGATTCTTGCCCCTCAGCAATGCTTCCCCGCAGCCACGCCACTCGCCCACGCCCATTGGAAATTGAACCCGCCCAGCCAGCCCGTCACGTCCACCACTTCCCCGATGAAGAAAAGCCCTGGAACCCCCCGCGCCTCCATCGTCCGCCCATCCAATCCAGTTGTGTCGACGCCCCCGGCCGTTACTTCCGCCTTTTCAAACCCTTCTGTTCCAATCGGATGCAGCGCCCACCCGTGCAATCGCCGTTCGCAGGCTTCGAGCGCCGCGTTTGACCAGCCCTTCGGCCCGCCGGAATCCGCCAGAAACCCAGCCAGCCGCTGCGGCAACACCTCCCTGAGCGCCTGCCTGAACGCCACCTCCACTCGCCGCGCCCCCGGCTCCTTCAAAGCCTTCAGAAAGCTCGCACCCGGCGCAAAATCCACCCAAATTTGATCGCCTTCGCGCCAGTACGATGACGCCTGCAACACCGCCGGCCCGCTCAACCCACGATGGGTCACCAGCATCTTCTCTCTGAAGCTCACCTCGCTCCCGCCCCACATCGTCAGCACCTCCACCTCAGAAGAAACCCCTGCCAGATCTGTCCACGCCTTCTCCGCGCCACCCAACACCAGCGGCACCAGTCCCGGTCGCGTTTCCACCATCCTCAATCCAAACTGCCGCGCCAGCTCATACCCTAGCCCTGTCGCGCCCATCTTCCCGATCGACAACCCGCCCGTCGCAACCACCAGCGACTCGCCCTCAAACTCCCCCGCTGAGCACCTCACCCGGAATCGCCCTTTGCCGCGCTCCACTTCGATTCCCCGCGCCTCAACCACCACTTCCACCCGCCCCCGCGCGCACTCGGCCAGCAGCATCTCCACAATCTGCCGCGCCGACCCGTCGCAAAACAGCTGCCCCAGCGTCTTCTCGTGCCAGCGAATCCCATATCGCTCGACCAATTCGATAAAGCGTCGCGGCCGATAGCCCGCCAGCGCCGACTTCGCAAAATGCACATTCTCTGAAATGAAGTTCCCGGGCCCGCAATTCAGATTCGTAAAATTGCACCGTCCCCCACCCGAGATCAGAATCTTCCGCCCCACCTGTCCATTGTGTTCGAGCAGCACCGCCTTCCGCCCGCGCTGCCCCGCCACAGCCGCGCACATAAGCCCCGCCGCGCCACCGCCCAGAACCACGACATCGAACTCGCGAGCCGCTGCCATTTCATCAGCATAGTCGTGCCTTCGGTCGCGGTCGCTTCGAACGAATCGTTTGAGTGTGCTTGAAAAGTGCGCTCGAAAAGAGAACTGGGTCCACGGCCAACCGCAGCGGCCCTTTACCATACCCCCATGCGCCCATTTGCCTCGCCCCTTGCGCTCAAGCTCCTTCTTGTCACCGCCTCCCTCACCAGCGCACTCTCAGCGCCTGGGCAAGCCACCACGCAAACCACTCCGCCCGCCGCCGCGCCTCCAGCCGCAGCGCAGACCACCGCCCATGCCCCCCCAATCCGCCCCAACGACGCCGGCTCTCCCATCCCCACGCGCTACGACATTCTCCGCGGCGCGTACGGCCCTTACCGGTCCAACAACAAGCTCCTCTACTACCACCTCGACATCCGCGTCGACCCCGAAAAGCAAACCGTCACCGGCAAAAACACCATCCGCTTCCGCATGATCGCGGACGGCACACGCATTCAACTCGACCTGCGCGAGACCCTCGCCATCGACAAGATCCTCTTCAACGCCACGCCGCTCAAATACGAGCGCGACACCGGTGCCGTCTTCATCGACTTTCCCTCGACCCTCCACGCCGGCCAAACCTACACCATCGACTTCTACTACTCCGGCCATCCTGAAGAGACCGGCCGATTCGGCGGAATGACCTTCAAAAAAGATCCAGCCGGCCGCGTCTGGATCAACACTGCCTGCGAAGGTACGGGCGCGAGCATGTGGTGGCCCGATAAAGATCAATGGCGCGACGAGCCGGATTCCATGGACATCAGCGTCGCCATCCCCAACGGCCTGGTCGATGTCTCCAACGGAAAGTTTGTCGCCAAAACCGACCTGGGCGACGGCTACACGCGCTGGGACTGGCACATCTCTTATCCCATCAACAACTACGACGTGGCGCTCAACATCGGCGACTACGTCCGCTTCTCCGACAAACTCGCTGACCTGCCGCTCGACTTCTACGTGCTTCCCGAAGACCTCGACAAGGCCAAAGTCCAATTCGCACAGGCCAAAGGAATGCTCGACGCCTACCAGCACTACTTTGGCGCTTATCCATTTGCCCGCGACGGCTACAAGCTCGTTGAAGTGCCTTACGCGGGAATGGAGCATCAGTCCGCCGTTGCCTATGGCAATCTCTTCAAGAATGGCTATCTTGGCCGCGACTGGACCGGCGTGGGCATCAGCCTGCGTTTCGACTTCATCATCATCCACGAGAGCGGCCACGAGTGGTTCGGCAATAGCATCACCGCCGCCGACCCCTCCGACATGTGGATTCACGAGGGCTGGACCACCTACCTCGAAAGCCTCTATGTCGAATACCGCTGGGGCAAGGCCGACGCCCTCAAATACCTCGGCGGCGTCAAACCCAAGGTTCATAACCTCCGCCCCATCGTCGCCGAGCGGGGAGTCAACGCCGATCCCACTCAGGATCAGTACTTCAAGGGCGCGCTCATGCTCAACACCCTGCGCAGCGTCATCGACGACGACCCTCGATGGTTCGCCCTGATCCACGACTTCTATCAGCACTTCAAGTATCAGAACATCATGACCGAAGACGTTGTCGCCTGGTTCAACCGCAACACCGGGATGAACCTAACACCGATCTTCGACCAGTACCTCCGCCACACTGCCATCCCGCGCCTCGAACTGCTCTTCGGCGAAGCGCCCGGCATAGTCATGTACAAATGGTCAGCCGACGAAGACTCCTTCGCCATGCCCGTCCGCGTCGGCACACCGGACCACTGGCAGCTCATCCACCCCACCACCAGTTGGCAGACCATGAAAACCTTGCTGTCCAAGGACGACTTCCAGGTGGCGACCGACCTCTATTACGTTGACGTCAACAAGCAATAGGCACGGCCAAAAGGTCCGGCGACACCGAACGGCCTATTGATTGGGCGCACTTGCCGCCGGCAAATCCTGCACCGGCGCCGACCGCACCACCAGCATCACCCGCTTGATCTTGTTCCGATCGATATGCTGCAAGACTCCGCCCACGCGGATCTCCACGTCCATCCCTTCAATCGACACCAGGTCTCCGTTCACTACGCTGCCATCCCGCATCTCGATTGAGTCAAATGCCGAAGCGCCAAGCTCAAAGCTCACGGTCCCGCCGGAAACATCGTTCCTGCTGATCTCCAATGGAAACGTTCCCGCCGCGAACCCCTCTTTGGTAAAGACCAGCGTGTGCCTGCCGGCGCCCACAGTGATCATGCGCGGCGTCGTTCCCACTTCCGTCCCATCCAGCTTCAGCATTGCGCCCTGTGGCGTCGAGTTCACGGTCATCGTAATCGTCTTCGCGGCCAGCGCAATCTCCTCGAGCGTCACCGACGCAGGCGCGCCCGAAGTCGTAACCGTCGTCTCGAATTTCACCGTCTCGCCCGGCCCCACATTGCTCAGCCCGATCGTGTCTTCGCCAATGCGGACCTTATTCTTGTCGAACAGGTAAACCTTGAATTCCGCGTTCGCTATTCGCCTGGGCGACAGGTTCTGTGCCGTAGTGTCCATCACGTAGGCGTGCAGATTGCCCATGCCCGGCAGCTCCTTGAACTTCCCAAACGTGAAGCGCACCTCGGCCGTCCCGGCCGCGGGCCAGTCGATCGTCTGCAGCGGCGGTGCATCCTTCGCAAGCGCAGAGACCGCAATCAGCGGCACAAGGAACAGTCCGAATACTCGGGCGGAAAGAATTGGGATTTTCATGACGAAACCATATTAGCCGGAGTTCTGTTTTTGCGCTTGCCCAACAGGCTTATTCTGTCCCCGCACAACCGATTGTCCCCGCTCTCAAAAAGTGTGCATGCGTTCTCACTTTGAGCACAAGAGTCGGCAGGAACTGACAACTGATCACTGACAACTGACCACTCGGCTCACCCTTCATCCCGGAACATCGGATGCTTGATCAGCCCGCGATAGTCCTCCTGGTGCGCCCCATCGAGGCACGCCTCGATAATCCGTTGCCCCAGCGGATCGAGATCCGGCGACTGAAATTGCTTCAGCTCCTGCGCAAAGAACTCGCGCCACTGCCGCGCACCCTCCTCGTACACATCCATACCGCCCTGAATCTGCTCTTCCACCGCCAGAAACACCCGCGGAATCATCGACCCCTCGATCCGCAGCTGGTGCGGAATATACCCCAGCAGCGGGAACGGTGCTTCCCGCACCTGCTCCTGCCCGAACTTCGCGCTCCCTCGCCGCGCCAGGTACTCGCGCGCAATCCACTCTGCCATGAAACCCACCTTCCATGCGCCAATGTGCTGGTTTGGGATCAGCACGTACCGCGTCTCAGGCGTCTCCACAATTTGCCTCAGCAACAGATTCGCCTGGTCCACACGGCGACCCGTCGCAAACGCCCAGTACGACCCCACTCCTTCCGACTCCATCTCCACGCCATGCTGCGCCTGTATTGATGGATTCGCGTGTCCCCGCGGCGCAACCAGCCTCCACAGCCACGCCAGCGCCGGGCTCAGCACGTGAATCATCGCCAGGATGCCGTATAGCTGGCTTTCCCGATGCGTCGCCGGGCACCTCACCCCAAAGCTCCTCACGTCCACCCTTTGCGGCCCATCCAGAATGTCTTCCAGCATCCGCCGGGGCAGAATTACCCGCGGATTCGGACACATCTTTCCCGGCGCATCCTCAATATGCTCCCATGTCAGGCACGTTCCGCCCGGAACAATGTAGTGATTCAAAAACACCAGCGGCTCCGGCGGATCAATGCACAACCGCTCCAGATTCGGCGCTGTCCCATAGCTGTGAATGTGGTCCACGCGCACAAACCACGCGTTCTCGGCATCGGCAATCGTCAGCCGCCCATGATGCGGCCGCGCGTGCTCGACATCTTCCAACCTATCCCCGCCCTGGAGCCGCACGCTTTTGCCTTGGTAACTCGGATGCGCACACGCCATATCGTCGGCAATCGGACGAAGATGGCATGCTTCCGGCAGATTCAGCGTTCGCTCTTCCAGCGTCACCACATTCTTGCCGATCAGCAGCCGCCCATCTTCCATGCGGTGGATGTGCTCGGTCATCTCGCTCTTGCCGCCGCCGCTCGCACCTTCGTGCATCAATATCAGCTGGTTCTCATACGGAGTCACCACCGCCACCGCAGCGCAATGATTCGTCGTCCAGCCCTCCCGCTCGCCCTTATCCAGCAGCATCGAGTACACGCCCTTCTTCGCGCTCGGCCCAGGATACAGGTTGTAAGCAAAAATCTCCTGGTGCGTCTCCAGCCGCTCGTGCACCACCACCTGTCGCCCGCCAAAGTGCGTGTGCCTGAACGGAGGCGCTACGAACAGCACTCCGCCCGTCACCTTGAACTCCGCCGGAACCTTGCTCCGCGGAACCATCCCCTGCAAGTCGCCCACAGCCGCCGCAAAAAACGCCGCCTGCCGCGGAACAATCAGCAGCGACCCATACCCCAGGGCGTCCGTCCCCGCATAAAACGGCATCGCCACCAGTTCCTGGGTCTTCAGCCAATCGAGCGTCGCCTGCCGCGTCTTTTCGAATCCCTCCCCGAACCGCTCCTCATACGTCGGCTTGTCCGTCGGCAGCCTGTCGCCAATCACCATCGCATCCGGATCGCGCCTGCGCATTGCCGGATCGGGAAAATTGATCGCCAGACCGTTCCGAGCCTTCGTAATTACAGCCTCAATAATTCGCCCGTGTCTCGGCGCCTGAAACACCACCTCGTACTGACCATGGTCGTCGCGGTTGCCCAGGGTCCAGTCCGTATCCCCCGACCCACGGCCCAGCGCCCAATCCAACAGGTCGGCCCGCGTCTCCGGCGTCCTCACCAGCCGCGCCGCGCTCAGCACCTCGCAGACTGCCGCCGGCAATTCCAGATCCATCCACGCAGCCTGAAAGTCGACAAATCCGCCAACACCTGCAGCTGTAGCCATAGCTTTCTCGCTTTCTGAAAAGAGGGAGAAATTCAACTTGAGACCCCATCCCAGCCAGAATGGGCCTCTCCTTTTATCGCATCGCCCGCTACACCTGGCGGTGAGCCATATCACAGTTTCAAAACCGGCACTGAAAGAGCATCATCCCCTGCAACTTCCCGCACCTGTCCACTCCGAGCATTTCAACCTCATCCGTCTCTTTCTTTGTCTGGCGCCCTTGTCAGCTCAAGTGCTACACTCGGCGTGCCTTACCCCGGGCTCATCGATACTCAACTACATCCACCCGTAATCGGA
>Ga0302324_100003561_pt1 | contig 35089 bp, 29 predicted proteins | sample Palsa_T0_1_FD_201949 | JGI IMG/M metagenome (GOLD analysis project Ga0302324, IMG submission 201949) | Peat permafrost microbial communities from Stordalen Mire near Abisko, Sweden - Palsa_T0_1 | ecosystem: Environmental > Terrestrial > Soil > Palsa > Peat permafrost | place: Sweden: Abisko...
GCCTTGTCGTCCTGCGTCTCGCGCGCGACCTTGGCGGGTTTGGCCACCGTCGATGCCGCGGCCTTGCGCTCGCGCTCGCTCTGCTCGCGCGCCTGCACTTCCGCCTGCCGACGCGCCTCTTCCTCCGCGGTACGCTTGCGGTTCTCCTCGTCGCTGCGGCGCCGGTTCTCCTCCTCGAGGCGCTCGCGGTCGAGACGCTCCTTCTCCAGCCGCTCGTGCTCGGCGCGTTCCAGCGCTGCCTTCGCCTGCTCCTCGGTCTCGCGCTGGCGGTCCAATTCCTCTTGCTGATGGCGGGCTTGATTCTCGAGCACCTCGCGCTTGACGTAGGTGCGCTTGCTGCGCACCTCGACGTTGACGGTGCGCGCGCGGCCCTGAGGGCTCGCCAGCTTCAGCTCCGACTGCGATTTGCGGCGCAGCGTGATCTTGCGCGGCGCCGCGTCGACGTGCCCATCGTCGCGGCCGTGGCTGCGCCGCAGATGGGTGAGCAACTCATGCTTCGCATCCTCGCTGATCATGTCCTCCGCGCTGTCGACCTTGATCCCCGCCTGGTCGAGCTGCTGCAGCAGCCGATCGACCGGTACTTTGAGGACCTCGGCGAATTGCGCGACCGTTACATCTGCCATACCGCTGCTCCTAAACCTTTTCCTCTTCCGCAAACCAATGCTTGCGAGCATCCATGATCAATTCGGCGGCCTTCTTCTCGTCGACGCCGCCCATTTCGACAAGCTCGTCGACCGCCAGGTCCGCAAGATCCTCCCGCGTCCGCACCCCTTTGCGCGCCAGCGACTTGGCGAGATCATCGCCGGCGAGCTCCACGAGATCCGCCGCCGGGTCACCGCCGTCCATCGATTCCTCGCTCGCAATGGCCTGCGTCAAGAGCACGTCGCGCGCGCGGGTACGCAGCTCCTTCACGATCTCCTCGTCGAACTCCTCGATCGCGTTCAGCTCACTCGCGGGCACGTAGGCAATCTCTTCAATGGTCGAGAAGCCTTCCTGCACCAGGATGCTCGCCACGTCTGCGTCGACGTCGAGCTGCTGCATGAACGTCTCGCGCAAGGCGAGCGACTCGCTTTCGCTCTTTGCCTCTGCCTGCGACTCGCTCATGACGTTCAATTCCCAGCCCGTGAGCTCGCTCGCCAGACGGATGTTCTGGCCGCCGCGGCCGATGGCCTGCGACAGCTTGTCCTCGGAGACCGCGATGTCCATCGAGTGCGAGTCCTCGTCTACGACGATCGATGTCACCTCAGCGGGCGCCATGGCATTGATGACGAACTGCGCGCTGTTCTCGTCGAAGGGAATGATGTCGACCCGCTCACCCGCGATCTCGTTGGAGACCGCCTGCACGCGCGATCCGCGCATGCCGACGCAAGCGCCCACCGGATCGACGCGCGGGTCGTTGGAGCGTACGGCAATCTTGGCACGCACGCCGGCGTCGCGCGCCGCCGCCAGGATGTTGATCAGGCCCTGCCCTACTTCCGGGACCTCGAGCTTGAACAGCTCGATCAGAAACTCGGGGGCCGTGCGCGACAAGAAAAGCTGCGGGCCGCGCGGCTCCGAGCGCACCTCCTTGAGGTACGCCTTGATGCGGTCCTGCGACCTCACGGGCTCGCGCGGGATCATTTCCTCACGTGCGACGAAGCCCTCGGCATTCGCGCCGAGGTCGACGTAGACGCCGTTGCGGTCGACGCGCTTGACGATGCCGCTCACCAGCGTACCGGCGCGATCCTTGTAGGCATCCACCACCTGCGCGCGCTCCGCTTCGCGGACCTTCTGCACGATCACTTGCTTGGCGGTCTGCGCGAGGATGCGCCCGAAAGGCACGGATTCCATCGGCTCCTCGACGTAGCCGCCCACTTCCACGTCCTTGTCGATCTCGCGCGCATCGTCCAGACGCAACTCGCGCTCCGGCACTTCGAGCTCGCTGGAGTCGTCCGCAAACACCTTCCAACGACGAAACGTGTCGTAGCCGCCCGTCTTGCGGTTGATAGCGACGCGCACGTCGAGTTCCTCGCCGTGCTTCTTGCGGGTCGCGGACGCGAGTGCCGCCTCGAGGGCGTCGAAGATGATTTCCTTATCGACGCCCTTCTCGTTGGAAACGGCGTCCACTGCCATCAAAATTTCTTTGTTCATGTCTTAACGCTCCTGACTCACTCCGGCCGCAATCTTGCCTTCTGAATTCGCTCCAACGGCAGCTCGTAGGGCCGCCCGTCGACTTCCACCGAGATCGTGTCGTTCACGATCGATTTCAACGTTCCGACGAAGCGCCGCCGTCCCTCGAGCGGCAGCTTCAACTCGGCGAAGATCCGCTCGCCCACGAAGCGCTCGAAATGCGCGCGCTTGCGCAATATCCGATCGAATCCGGGCGAAGAGACTTCCAGCGTGTAGTTGCCCTTGATCGGATCCTCGACCTCGAGCACCTCGCTCACCGCGTGACTCACCGCCGCACAATCATCCACGGTCACGCTCGTATCCGGCTCGTTCGCACGATCGATGAATATCCGCAGCACTCCGCCGCGTCCCGCCTGCGCGAGCTCAAGGTCGAGCAACTCAAAGCCCAGGGCCTCGATCGGCGGCTCCAGCAAGCGCATCAAGGCGTCACGCATCTTCCGGCCCTTCAAAACAAAAAAGGGGACCATCGGCCCCCTATCCTCTTCAACGCCTCTTCAACGAACAAATGGCCCCTCCGAGGGGCCATTCAAGCGTTCGTTCGAACGTTCCCGAAAGGAATCGCCCGCTTCAGTTCTAAGCTTGCTGGGATCCCCTGTCGAGGGCGGCGATTATAGGCGCATCGCCCTCTAGCGTAAACCCATATCGGCGACTGGGGCCGCATCGCTGCGGCCCCAGTCTAGTAGCGCACTTCAAAAGGCGCTGTTACCAGCGCTTCGGGCCGCGAGAACCGCCGCCGCCGCCACCACCACCGCCACCGGTGCGCTCCTGCGCCTCGTTCACCTTCAGCACTCGCCCTTCGACATCGTGGCCATTCAAGGCCTGCATGGCACGAGCCGCGTCCGCGCTCGCCATTTCAACGAAGCCGAACCCACGGGGCCGGCCGGTGTCGCGATCATTGATCAGCGCAACCGACTGGACGGGACCGTGCTTTTCGAACAAAGCACGCACCGCGGACTCGTCCATTGAGAACGGGAGATTGCCAACATACATTTTCGTCATTTAGAAACACCTAACTGCAAGAGAGACAATCGGCCGAGCACCAGCCATGAGCTGGCGCCACGACCACCTGGATCGAAGAAAGCTGCTTTGATGGTTGTGGTCAAGATGACGCCGCGCCGCGGCGGCAGTGACCAGAAACTGACCTAAGTAGTAATTCACGAGCCGGGACGCATACTACATGAAATCGCTGAGCGGTTCGACTATCGCTCTTTAGGGCAATCCCCTAGGCTTTGTGCTGCAACGCACAACGGGATTTCGAGCGTGAACGTGACTCCCAGATCCTTGCCGGCGCTCTCCGCCCGGATCGCGCCGGAATGCAGATCGGTGAGCTGCTTGACGATCGCCATGCCGAGCCCGAGACCGCCGTGGCTGCGGGCGGTGGTCGGGTCCTCGAGGCCGAACCGATCGAAAATGCGCGGCAAGAATTCCGGCTCGATGCCCTTGCCGCGGTCGCTCACCACCAACCGGAAGGAATCTCCGCTCCGTCCCGCCGTGAGCCGAACCGCCGCGCCGCGGTTCGAGAACTGGATGGCGTTGGTCAGGAGATTCGTGACGATTTGCTCCAGCCGAGCCGCATCCGCCTCGATGCGCATCGACTCCTGGTCAAACGAAGCCTCGACGGCAACCAGGGCGCCGCGGGCCGCCGCTGCTACCCCCTCGAGAGCTAAGCGCACGACCGGATACGGGTCGATGGTCTCGATGACCAGGCGCACTTTGCCCTGGCTGATCGCGGCGTAGTCGGCGAGATCCGAGATCATCCTCGCCTGCAGGCGCGAGTTGCGCTCGATCGCCTGCAGCCCCTGCATCACCGGTTCGGGCAAATCGTTGCGGCGGGTGAGAATGGTTGCCCAGCCGAGGATCGCGTTCAGGGGATTGCGCAGCTCGTGCGTCAGGGCGGCGAGGAACTCCTCTTTCAAGCGGTTGCTGCGCTCGGCTTCGGCGCGCGCCGCGCGCTCGCTCTCCAGAACCTGTTCGAGGGCACGCAAACGAGCTTCGAGATCGTCCGCGGCGCGGCGCTCGTTCATGGGATCACAGTAATCAGGTGGCGTGCGAGTGGCAACGTCACTTCGACCCCGCCGCCTCCGCCTGGTTCAACAAGGCGGTGCGCATCTCTCCGGCCTCGAGCCGCAGCGGCCGCGCGCGCAGCGGCGCGATCTCGGCCGCCGTGTACGGCAGGAAGCTCGCCGGCAAGTGCTCCTTGTCGAAACGCCACAGCATCCAGTTCACCACTTCCGCCAGATCCGCATCCGACAGCGGTGAAGTAGCGACGCCGGGAACGCGGATGAGATATTCGCGCCCGCCCGGCACGCGAAGAAATTTCGCGACGGTCCCGGCGATCCCCGGAGCCGTGGCGTCCGAGCCGCCGCCGTCGAATCGGTGGCAGCCCTGGCAGTTCAAGGTCCAGTTCTGCCACGCACGCTGAGCGTTCGCAACGCCCGCCGGGTTCGCAACGCCCGCCGGCTGCGCGCATACATAGGCAGCCGGCCAGGCGATGGCCGCCGACGCGATGGCCGCCGACGCAATCGCGGCGCGCCGCGCTTTGCTCGTCCAAGAGCCCGACACCCGCATCGCCGCCGCGTTATCTTTTCTGGTCGAGCGCGACGCCCAAAATGAGCGCGACGGTGCAGGTGTACGATTGGCTCTTGGTGCCGAAGCACCACGTCACCTCGTTGTTCGTCTGCGGCCGCACGATCGGCCGATCACCCTGGTTGTTCTGGCAAGCGCAGCGTCCCCACGCGACGCCGCCGCAACAGTCGTTGTAAGAGATGATGTAATTGCGCTGGTCCGCGGGATTGCGGCAGGTGCCGATCCAAGTGATGGGCGACATCTCCGTACCGGGAGGACACGAGGTGATGGTGCCGCCGTAGCACGAGCACAGCGATCCGTCGATCGCGCAATAGCGCCAGTAATCGCACTTGGTGCGATCGCCCGGATCCTGCGGATTGCCGGAGACCTGCGGAGCCTCTTCGCCGGAATTCGGATCGTTCGCGTCCGCGCCTTGCGCCTCCCCGCCCTTCGCCACGGGCAATAAAGGCAGCGTCGCGGCACCTGCAAGGAAGCCGCCGAGGATGCTGAAGACGTTGCGTCTGGAAGTGCGGCTCGCAAAGCCGCGCAGCATCTTTTCCGCCAATCGATCCAGTTGATCCACGTCATTCTCCTAGAGAGGCGCGTTTCCGGTCGCGCTGTCCCAGAAATTGCTGAATGTTGCCGACGCCGCGTTCCTTTGCGACGAACAAGCTCTCCAGGTGCTCGCGCGTATTCACGAGACCGCTCGCGGCCAGCTTGCCTCCCTCGTCGATCAGCACGGCGTAGGGCAGCTTCGCGACGCCGAAGCTGCGTCCCAGCTGCTCGGACAGCACATATGGAAACTTGCCCAATCCCTTGTCCTTGACGAACTGCACCTGGCGGTCCGCATCGCCGTCGCTCGCGAGCACGATGTCGAGCCACGAGCGCTCCGCGCCTTGCGCCGAGCGCACTGCAGGCAGCAGCAGCTCGCAGACTGCGCAGTCCGGCGACACGAACAAGAGCAGCTGGCTGCGGCTGCCGTGCGCTCCGCCGACGCGCACCGCCGCGCCGTCGAGCGCGGTCAAGCTCATCTCGGGAACCGGCTCTCCGAGCTTGAGCGGCTGGCGCAGAGCGAGCGCTCCCGCCGGCGCGATGCGCTGGTGTAGGATGCCGATCTGCCGGGCAAGGGCGATGCACACCATCCCGAGGGCCAGCACCGCCGCCCAGAGCGCGATCTGCGAGGCGATCACGAAACTCACAGCACGGTACCCTGCCGCATCGGCCGAAGCGCCATCAATTGATCGACCGCGCCGTAGAGCGCGAGCAGCGCGCATGCGGCAAGCAGTTGCGACGGCGCCATGGAGGCGCTCGCGTCCGCGTACGCGAGCACAAGCAGCGCGGTGGCGAGCAGCAACGCATTGCGCACGATCTCGAACCTCCCGAGGCTTCTCGAGCCGGCGCCGAAACTACAGCCGCAGTCCACCACACCGCGGTTGAGGGCCACGGCGCGCGAGATCAGCGCCAGGTAGAGGCCCAGCATCGCGGTAGCGAACGCGGCGCCGGCGCGCCGATGGTCGGGCAGGATGAGGAGCGCACCGGCCAGGGCTTCGATTGCGCACGCGGTCAATGCCGCAGGGGACGCCGCGCGGCGCGGCACACCGGCGAATCCCTGCACGACGGTCCGCGTGCGCCGCCAGTCGAAGGCCTTGTGGACCGCGGAGGCGATGAAGAGCACCGCGAGGAACGCGGCGATCTGCGCGAGCAACAGGCCCGCGACGTCGTGAGCCCCTGCGACGTCGTGAGCCCCTGCGACAGCGTGAGCCCCTGCGACAGCGTGGGCGACGCTCAATGCGCGGGCTCCATCTGCATGCGGGTGTGCAGTCCCGGCAGATCGAGACTGCGCATCAGGCCCCCGCCCTGCGGATCGTACACATCGAGCCGCATCCCTGCCTGCACCAGCATGAGCTGATCGGCGCCGTGGGTGATGGCGACGGACGAACCCGGCCGCACCAGACGCATCCGTCGCACTCGCGTCTTCGCAGCCGCGTTGAATACCCAAACCTCGGTCGCCGGATCCTTGTGCGTGCCCTCTTGAGCATCGGGCTGCATGAGCACGTAGAGCAGCTTCTTGTCGTCACTTGCGATCAGCTGCCAGCCGCTCGGTCGCCAGTTGGCGGCCTTCTCCTCCGCGCTCACCAGCGGCCAGGCCGGCAAGACCTGCACATCGTCGCTCTTCATGTCGATCGGCTGGACGCGGCCGTGCAAACTCGGGAAATAGCGCACACCGTCGAGCGCAGCGCTTGCCGTGAACAAAGGGTCCGAGTCGAGCTGATTGAACGGCTTGGATTCGCTGCGGGCCGCGACCGCCCCGGCGGCATCCAGCCGGATGTTGAGCAAGGTGCCGCTCGAGCACAGCGTCGAGAATCCGCGTTGCCCGGAAGGATAGATGAGCATGCATCCGGGAATCTCGATCTCGCCGAGCGGCTGGCGCTTCACGAGATCGACCACGGTGACCGAGGCCGCGGGCGTGAAATTGAACACGAGCGCGAGGCGCTGATCATCGGTGAACGCGAACATGCCTTCCATCGCGGTGACGAGCGCACGCTTGGCCCCCGGCAAGATGATCTCGCCCGTCGCGTCCAGGGTCTGCGAGTCATAAATCGTGATGAAGTCGGTACGCGTGCCGCGCACTCCGCGCGACCATACGGTGTCCGCGGTGTAGATCTCCGGACGCTTGTCCGAAACCAGGAGGGTCGTAGAATCACGCGCCTGCAACTGAGCCTTGACTTCGCGGCTGTCGCTGCCGACGTTTCGAAGCTCGATGCGATCGCCCGCGTAGTTCAGGAAGGCCCAGCCGGTGGGATACTTCGCGGGCAGCTTCTCGACCCGGAGCGTCGGATCCTGCGGCAACGGGCTGGGAAAGGAGCCGGCCCATGTTGCGTCCGCAGTCAAGGCCGCACAGACCAGGACGGGCATCGCCCGTAACGTGCTCATGTCATTCATCCCCTCGTTTTTTGCATCGACCGGCGGGCGCCGGCCCGCTCCACGAAGTGTACGTCAACGACGGCTGGCTGAATACCCGGCGCCGCGAAGGGGTATATTTCGAACATGAATCTCTCGCGGATCTTCTTCTATGCCGCCCTGGCTGCGGCATCCATCGCATTCATCGTGGGTGCCGTGCGCGCGGCGCCGCGAACTCTTGACCGGCGCTGGCCGAAGCCTCTCGAGATCGTCGTCGGATTCGTCACCGCCTTCTTCGACACCTTGGGGATCGGGTCCTTCGCTCCCACGACGGCCATTTTCAAATTGCGGCGCATGGTTCCGGACGAGCGCATTCCCGGCACCCTCAACGTCGGCCTCACGGCGGCGGCCGTCGCCGAAGCGGTGATCTTCGTCGGAGCGATCGAGGTTGAGCCGCACTTGCTCATCAGCATGATCCTGAGCGCCACGGTGGGCGCGTGGCTTGGCGCCGACGTCGTGGCGCGGCTATCTCGACGCGCGATCCAGATCACCATGGGAGTGGCGCTGCTCATCGCGGGAAGCGTGTTCACCGCCGTCAATCTGCATGCGTTGCCCGGAGGCGGCACCGCCATGAATCTAGTGGGCTGGAGGTTTCCGTTCGCGGTCGGCGTCAATTTCATCTTAGGTGCGTTGATGAGCGCGGGCATCGGCCTGTACGCGCCGTGCATGATCACGCTCGCCCTGCTCGGCATGCATCCGATCGCCGCGTTCCCGATCATGATGGGCGCTTGCGCGCTGCTCCAGCCCGTCGCGAGCTTGCGCTTCTTCCAGACCGGCAAGTTCGCCTGGGGTCCGTCGCTCGGGCTCACGTTCGGCGGCGTGGTGGGCGTGCTGATCGCCGCCTTCATCGTCAAGTCGCTGCCGCTCGAATGGCTGCGCTGGCTCGTGATAGTCGTGATCGTGTATGCCGCCTTCGCCATGATGCGCTCGGCGGCGCAGAGCGCGCCGGCTCCCATCGCGGCGAGGTCGATCTCGTGAGCATCACGCTGCGCCGCGCGTTGCGCGCCGACATTCCGCTGCTAGCCGCGCTGATCGAGCGATCCGCTCACGGCTTGAGCGCGGACGACTACACCCGGTCGCAGGTGGCGGGCGCGTTGCGCGGCGCGTTCGGCGTCGATACGCAATTGGTGGACGACGGCACCTATTTCATGGCGGAGGAAGACGGCGTCCTCGCCGGATGCGGCGGCTGGAGCTTTCGCGCGACGCTCTTCGGCGGCGATGCGCGCACCGATCGCGACGCCTCGATGCTCGACCCCCGCACCCAAGCCGCGAAGATTCGCGCGTTTTTCGTGGAACCGGCGAAGGCGCGCCGCGGCGTGGGAACTCTCCTGCTCGATCGATGCGAGGCGGAGGCGCGCGAGCGCGGCTTCTCGCGCGTCGAGCTGATGGCGACGCTCCCGGGCGTAAGGCTCTACGCCGCGCGCGGCTACGTCGGCACGCAGCACGTGAGCTACGACCTCGGCAACGGCGAGCACATCGACTTCGTTCCGATGAGCAAGGAGCTGCGATGACGCAAAAGATTCCCGCCACCCTCATCCCAGGCGATGGTATCGGAGCCGAGATCGTCGACTGCGCGTTGGCAGCGCTCGATGCGCTGGGCGCGCCGTTCGAGTGGGATCGCCAGATCGCCGGCCTGCAGGGCGTGAAGGCGGAGGGAGATCCGCTGCCCGCGCGCACCATCGCGAGCATTCGTCGCACGCATCTCGCGCTCAAGGGACCTCTGGAGACGCCCTCGGGCGGCGGCTATCGCTCCTCTAACGTACGGCTGCGCGAGGAGTTCAAGCTTTATGCGAACCTGCGCCCGGCGCGCACGCTCATTCCCGGCGGACGCTTCGACAACATCGATCTCGTGGTAGTGCGCGAGAATCTCGAAGGACTGTACATCGGGCACGAGCATTACATTCAGATCGGCGATGATCCTCACGCCGTCGCGATCGCGAGCGGCGTGAACACGCGCCAGGGCAGCCGCCGGCTACTCGAGTTCGCGTTCGAGCACGCGATCGCGTCCGGGCGCAAGAAAGTCACCATCGTGCACAAGGCGAACATCATGAAGGCGCTCACCGGGATCTTCTTGGAGACCGGGCAGGAGCTCTACGAGCAGAAGTACCAGGGCCGATTCGCGCTGGACACGGTCATCATCGATGCCTGCGCAATGAAGCTCGTGCTCAATCCATGGCAGTTCGACGTGCTGGTGACCACCAACCTGTTCGGCGACATTCTTTCGGACCTGGTCGCCGGTTTGGTCGGCGGGCTCGGCATGACGCCCGGGGCGAACATCGGCGCGGACGCCGCCATTTTCGAGGCGGTCCACGGCTCGGCTCCGGATATCGCCGGGAAGGGCGTCGCCAACCCGACCGCGTTGCTGCTCGCGACGGCGATGATGCTCGACCATTGCAAATTGCCCCGGCTGGCGGCGCGGCTGCGCACCGCGATCAACCAGACGCTCAACGCGGACCACGTGCGCACCGGTGATCTCGGCGGCAACGCAACGACGGCGCAGTTCACCGCGGCGCTGCTCGAGCGCCTTGCGCATGCCTGACCGCATCGCGCCTGCCTGACCGACGAAATCGAGTCCCGTCCCGCGCGCATGCCGTCGATAATCTCGATTCAGAACGTCAGTAAGTCGTACGCCTCGGGCGTGCGCGCGCTCGAGCCGATCGATCTGGAGATACGCAAGGGCGAGATCTTCGCCCTCCTCGGTCCGAACGGCGCGGGCAAGACCACACTGATCAACATCGTCTGCGGCATCGTCACGGCGAGCAGCGGACGCGTGATCGCGGACGGTCACGACATCGTGCGCGACTACCGTGCCGCGCGCACGAGGATCGGACTCGTGCCCCAGGAGTTGACCACCGACTCCTTCGAGACGGTGTGGGCGACGGTGAGCTTCAGCCGCGGACTCTTCGGCCGCGCGCCCAATCCGGACTACGTCACCGGCTTACTGCGCGATCTCTCCCTGAGCGCGAAGCGCGACAGCAGCATCATGGATCTCTCCGGCGGCATGAAGCGCCGCGTGATGATCGCGAAAGCCCTATCCCACGAGCCCGACATTTTGTTCCTCGACGAGCCGACGGCCGGCGTGGATGTCGAGCTGCGGCGCGACATGTGGAATCTCGTCCGAGGCCTGCGGGAGCGCGGCGTGACCATCATCTTGACCACGCACTATATCGAGGAAGCCGAGGAAATGGCGGACCGCGTCGGGGTCATCAACAAGGGCTCGCTCGTGCTGGTCGAGGAGAAGGCGGCGCTGATGCGCAAGTTCGGCAAGAAGCACCTCACTTTGCATCTGCAGTCGCCGCTCACGAGAGTTCCAGCCGAGCTCGCTGCCTGGCGCCTGGAGCTCAAGGACCAGGGTCTCTCGCTCGAGTGCACCTTCGACGGCGGCAGCGATGTCGGCATCCCGTTGCTCCTGCACGAGGTGAGCGAGCTGTCGATTCCGATCAAGGATCTCGAGACCCACCAAAGCTCGCTCGAGGACATCTTCGTGAGCCTGGTGAGCGAGCGAGTGCCGAGTGTGCGCTCATGAGACCAGGCGTGAGCTCATGAGTCCGGTGCGATTCGAGTTCAACGGCCACGGCGTCTGGGCCATCTACAAATTCGAGGTTGCCCGCGCGCTGCGGACCCTGGTGCAAAGCCTGGTGACTCCGGTCATCACGACCTCGCTTTACTTCGTGGTGTTCGGCGCGGCGATCGGATCGCGCATGACTGCCGTGAGCGGCGTGAGCTACGGCGCCTTCATCGTGCCCGGTCTCATCATGCTGGCCCTGTTCACCGAAAGCCTGGCGAACGCCTCCTTCGGCATATTCTTCCCCAAGTTCACCGGCACCATCTACGAAGTGCTGTCCGCGCCCATCTCGTACATCGAGATCGTGATCGCCTACGTCGGCGCCGCCGCCTCGAAATCCGTCGCGCTCGGCATCGTCATCCTGTTGACGGCGTCGCTGTTCGTGCCGCTCCGGATCGTGCATCCGCTGCTGATGGCGGCCTTCTTGGTGCTCACGGCCGTCAATTTCAGTTTGTTCGGCTTCGTTCTCGGCCTCTGGGCCAAGGGGTGGGAGCAGCTGCAGCTCATCCCCACGCTGGTGGTGACTCCGCTCACTTTCCTCGGAGGCGCCTTCTACTCGATCGATATGCTGCCGCCGGCATGGCGCGCCTTCAGCCTGTTCAATCCCGTCGTGTATCTGATCAGCGGATTTCGCTGGTGCTTCTACGGAAAGGCCGATGTGAATATCTACCTGAGCTTCGGCATGACGGCCGGCTGCTTCGTGGCGTGCCTCGCGGTGATCGGCTGGATCTTCAAGACGGGCTACCGCCTGAAGAACTAAGCCGCCTCACCGGCTTCGAGCCCCGCATCCGCCTCGACCGCGCAACGGCGATCGAGCTCGACGTCGAACGAGCGGCAGGCCCACAGATAAATGAGCGTCGCGACCGGAAGTCCGATGAGCATCGCGATATCCGCGCCGCCCAGGGCGCGCGCCACCGGCCCCACGTAGAGGCCCGGAACGCTGAAAAAGGGAATCATCGCCACGAAGCCGCCGCCGTAGGCGAGCAGTCCGCGCCAGTTCCAGCGCCCGTACATGCCGCGTGGGTTGAAGATCTCGCGCACCGAATAGTGACACTTGCGCACCCAGTAAAAATCCACCAGGTTGATGGCCGTCCAGGGCGTGAAGAGGTACAAGAGCACCGCGAGGAACTCGCCGAATTTCTCGACGGTGTTCTCCGTCGAAGCGAGCGCGAGCGAGCTCGCGGCGACGGCCGAGACTGCGAGCGTGAGCACGCGGCGCGCAAGGGTCGGGCGCCCCGCCTTCAGCGAATCCATCACGCTCAGCAAAGTGAGCGAGGCGCCGTAGAAATTGAGCGTCGTGATGGTGAGAAGGCCGAGCAGCGAGCAGAGCAGCAGCGGCTTGCCGAATCCCGGGATCACCGCATCGGCGGCCGCCCGCAGAGAGCTCGCCACCTCGAGATGCGGATACAGCGCGGCAGCGACGGTGCCCACCAGCATGGTCCAGGCGCCGCCGACGAAAGCACCGAGATACGTCCACCAGAAGCAGGCACTCACACCGACCGTGGGCGGCAGATAGCGCGAGTAGTCGGACACGTAGATCGACCAGGAGACCTGATAGGCGGCGGCCGCGAAGAACTGCGCGAGAAACGGTACTGAGCGAAAATCCCGCCACGATAGCTGTGCCGCAGAGAGATGTGCGCGGGCGAGCACCGCAACGCTGAAGATCAGCAGCGCCGCGATGAGTACGTAGGCAATCCAACGCTGAGCGACGTGGATGAGGTCGTAGCCGACGACGGCCAGAGCGAGCGATACGAGCGCGAAGGTCAGCAGCGTCGGCACCGGCGGCAGGCCGTAAAGCGAATGCAGCGTCTGCTCCGCGAGGACCTGGTTGAAGGCGTTGTAGCCGATGTAGGCCAGCAGCGCCACAAACCACACCAGCAGTGCGCCGACGAAACCGAACTGGGGGCGCGATTGGATCATCTGCGGCAACCCGAGCTGTGGACCCTGCGTCGAATGAAACGCCATGAAAAAGGTACCTAGTGCGGCGCCCAGGACCACGGCGATCGACATCCAGACGAGATTGCCGCCGAGCGCGATGCCCACCACACCCGTTGCCACGGTTGCAAGATGCGCTCCGCCGGCGAACCACACGGGCCACAAGTGCCAGACTTTGCCGTGACGCTCGGCGAGAGGTATGTAATCGATCGAGCGCTTCTCGATCAATACCTCGACGAAAGACGTTTGCAAGCCGATCCCTTTTTGCGGCAGGCCGGAGGGGCCGGGGAGGAGATTATCTAGCATGAGATCCACTTGCATTATTTAACGACTTCGTTAACATTATCGTAGACCGTTAAACATCCACCCTACTTCCAGAAAAGAAATGGGAGACCCCCCTCATGAAGGCCGCGCTCGACCCGGAAGGGCACGTTTGGTGGGTATCGCAACGAGTGCGCTAGTACACCGCTTCGGCATCTCAGACCTCGACGCCTCCTTTGCCGCGCTCTCGGATGCGACGCGCCGGGACATCATCCGCACGCTGATGCAAAAGCCGATGCGCGCAGGCCAGCTAGCCGCGTGCGTGTCGATGAGTCCGCAGGCTTTGAGCCGGCATCTGCGCGTGCTGCGCAAAACCGGACTCGTCGTTGAGCAAGGGCTCGAGAAAGATGCCCGTGTGCGGATCTATAGCGTGCGCGCGATTGCCTTGGAACCGGTGCAGGAGTGGCTCTGGCAGATCGAGGGACTGTGGCGACGGCAACTGGAGTCGTTCAAGAACTACGCCGAGAGCGCCCACCGGGGTCGCCGGACGCGATCATGACGCATGATGCCGCGCGCGAGCATGCGCAGCGCTGCGCCGCTCGCGATTCAGTACTCGAATTGGTAAGACAGCCCCACGCTGCTGCCGGGGTCGTTCTGGGGAGTGGTGCCCTGCACGGCCGTGCCGTTGCCGAGCCGAGTCTGCAGCTTCAGGTGCTTGGTGAGATCCACGTCCACGACCACCTGGCTCTGTCCCGTGGTGCTCTGTTTGCCCTCGACGTACACGCGCTTGGTCACGTAGCGGCCGGCCTGGATGGCGGCGCCCGAGTTCTCGGTGGTGCCGGTTGCGCTCGTGGTCGTGCCTTGGGCCACCGATAATCGATCCAGTCTCAGGCTCTTTTGGAGCCGCGTGAGGGGGTTGGAGCTGCCGCTGCCGCCGATGCCGGAGAGCGTCGCGAGCGCGTAGCTCACCTGAGCGAGCTGCAGGGCCGAGAGCTGCGAGGCGGGCTCGCCGAAAAGGAGCAGTGCCATGATTTCGTCCTGACTCTGGCCACCGGTGCTGGTCAGCTCGATCTTGGGTGCATCGGCGTATCCGGTGATGTGCAGCGTCACCTGGGTACCGGCCTGTGCGCTGGAGGTCGTAGTCTGCACGACCGTGGTTGCGGTGAAGTCCAGCGTCGGGTCGATGCTCTTCTTCAGGCCGGCGCCGTCGAAGCTCACGTTCGAGCTCTTGTCGAAGGTCAGCTGCGTGCTGCCGATGCTGAAGGTGCCGCGGTGCAAGCCGAGGCGGCCGGTGATGTACGGCGTGCTCACGGTGCCGCCGATGTGCAGGTCGTCCCCGCCGAGCTCCGCATCCAGCCCGCGGCCTTGGACCAGCACCTCCTGCGGTGCCTTGATCGAGATGTCGAGATCGATCACGAGTTGCTTGCCCGGAGCCTGCACGATTTTCCCGCGCCGGCGCACGTCGAGCACCGCCACGTTCGGCGGTAAGGAGTCGGGAATGCCGATCACGGCCCGGTTCAGGTGAATCGTACCGACGACGGCCAGCTGCTCCCGCGCGCGGCCGGTGATGTGGATGTCCGCATTCAAATTGGCGGTGAGAATGCTGCTCGCGATGGGCTGGGCATTGGCGGCTGTCACCTTGATGTCGACGGGAATGCCGGGTTGCAGCACGCCGACGCTGCCCGCCACGCTGACCGTGCCCGACCCGGCGCTCGCCTTGAAGCTCTTGATCTGCAACGTGCCCTGGTTGCCGGTGATCTCGGCGCCTATCTTGGTCAAATTGATGCCGCGTACGTAGTCGTGAAGGCTGCCGTTGGCCAGCGTCACGGAGCCGTGGATGCGCGGGTCGGCGAGCGTACCGCCGACGTTGGCGTCGATCGCGAGCTCGCCGCTCGTGTGCAGTCCGCGCGCCTCGAGCAGCGCATTCGCGTTGCCGAGATCCATCTTGCCCTCGACCTTGAGATCGTAGACGCCCGCGGGATCGAGCGGCACATCGCCCCTGATGCTGAGCAACGGTTCGCTGCCCGCATTGAGATTGACCTCGAGGGCGGCCGAATTGCCCTTGAGCTCCGCCCCCGCGTTGAGATCGACGGCGGGAAGCCCCACCGCCTCGTCGGCGGCGAACCGAAAGCCGCGCGCCGCCAGTTGCAGTTGTCCGGTGGGTGCCGCCAGCGTGCCGCGCAAACGCGCGCTCGCCTGGATCGTTCCTTGGGAGACGAGATCGGGAGCGAACACATTGATGAGCGGTGGGTCGACGTGGCTCAGCGAGGCGTGCAGGTCGAGCTCCGGCGAGAGCTCGCCGTGCACGTCCAGAACGGCGCTCTGCGCACCGACACGAAGAGCGTCGATGCTGAGCGCGGGCGCATAGGACACCTTTGCGGGAGCGAGCAGTCGAAATTTCTCGCTGCGATAGTCGCCGACTCCGTGCAGCACGCGGACGTTGTCGTGCTCGAGATCGACGACGGCGTCGGCCGATAGCGTGGCGGGGAAACCGATGAGGTCCGGCGACTTGAGGTCGAGCTTCGCCGCCACAGCGTCGGTCGAGCCCTCGCCCGACACATGCACGGTGCCGGTGAACTGACTCAACACCAGATTCTCCACGTCGACCTCGAACTGGGCGTGGGTGCTGCCGCTCTTCGGCGTGAACAGTGCGCTGGCTTCGAGCTTGCCGCGGATGTCCCGGCCGATGAGACGGTCGAGGTCGCCGAGCTCCCCCACCTGGACGTGGAGCTGTCCGCGGCTGTCCGCGAAGGTCGATTCCATCGACCAATCGCCCTGGAGCTTCGCGCTTTTCCATGCGCCGCGCTCGATCTTGGCACGCAACCCGCCCCGTCCCGCACGCGCGAGCGTGACCGCGAGATCGAGCGGCGAGCCATCGACGGTGCCATTGGCCGCAATGCTCGCACTGGGCGCGCCCGGTAGGCCGCGCGCGTGCAGCTCCGCCATCACGGCGCCCGGCGGCGAACCGCGCACTGAAAGCATGCTCTTCACGGCGGCATCGCCCGCGAGCGACGCGGCCGGGCCGCTCAACCGTCCGGAGGCTTGCAGGGTGCCTTGCAGCGAGCTTGCAACGATGCCGAGATTCGCGATATCCAGCGTGAAGCGGGCGTCGAGCGACTTGACGACGGCGGCGAAACCTGCCGGCGAAGCGGCTTCATTCGCCGCCGGTGAGGCCGCCGCCGGCGAAGCAGGACCTGGCCGCTGCGCCGTGCCGCTCGCACTCATGCTCCACGCGGTACCGGCAAGCCTCAGGCGATCGACGGTAAAGCTGCTGACCGACAGAGCGCCCGACAATCCGAGTGTGACACGATTGCCCAGCGTGGCCGCCCAGCTCGGCCCACCGCCGACGAGCACAGCGACGGCATCGAGGGTTAGGCCGACGTCGCTCTCGCGCCGCTCGATCCGGCCCTTCACCGTGGCATCTCCCTTGAGTGCTTGACCCGCGAGCGCCGCAAACGGGGCGATGCTCGGGAGCCTCAGCACGAATGCGGCGTTTTGTTGGCCCGTGGTGACCGCGTTTGCGTCGAGTGCAAACAGCCGGTGCGTCGCCGACAGAGTGAGCGGCCGCGTAGGCTCCTTGAGCCGCATCGAGGCGTCGATCTTGAGAGGGTCCCTCTCGAGGAACGCGGGTTGAGAGCCGGGTATGCGCAACCCCTCCATCACCGCATTCAACGCAACGTCGCCGTTGGCGGCGTTGATGTCGGCATGCAAGGCTGCGATCGCGGTTCCCGCCGGCAGGGCCAATCGCTCGATCTCCAGATGTCCATCCGCCGTCGGATCGGTGTAGGGGCCTTTCCATCGTCCCTCGAGCGCGACCCGCTGCCACTTCAGGTCCGGGCGCGGGCTCGCCCGCGGCGCGGTGAGCGAGTAATCGAGGTCTACCGATCCTTGAGCCAAGTCGATGCTTCCCCGCACCTGCGCCTTCAGGTCGCCTGCGCTGAGCTCGAGATCGATCCGCTCGGCGTTATGCGGTCCGGTAATGCTGATATTCGCGGACAGCGCGCCGAGGCCGGGGACTTGTAGAATGTTTTCCAGAGGCCCGCCCGCCGGCTCGTGCGCGGTCAGCCTCCCGTCCATGCGGCGTGAATCGAAGCGCAGGTTCAACGTGTAATCGCCGATCCCGTCGCGGTCGATGCGATGCGCCTGCACATCGACGCGCGCATCCTGCAGCGACACCATCCGCCCGTTGCCGGCGATCGACAAGGTGGCCGGTCGCCCGGCGAGCCCCGCGCCGAGCTGTACCACGTCGATCGAGAACCGATCGATGTCGACCTGCGGGACCCAAGGTTGTCCGGTGCTCGGCGACCCCGAGGGCAAGGGCGTTCGCTCCATGTCGAGGCGCGCGACGGTGAGGCTGTTCGCGCGAATGCGCCGCTCCAGGAGCGCGGAAGGCGACCAGCGCAGTGCGATGTGCTCGGCGGTGAGCCAAACCCCGCCTCGATCGATGAGCTCGAGCCGATCGAGGGTGAGGTTGGCCGGGAAGGTGCCGCCGAGTCCGGTGAGCTTCACGTTGCCGCCGGTAATCCGATAGGTGAGCCTCTCGATCAGCCCACGTCCGGCGCTTGTGTTGCCCACCACCAGCACCGCGACGCTCACGAGCACCATCAGTGCGGCGAACGAGCCGAGAATCCAGGCCGAAATTCGCATCGAGCGACGCATCAGAAGGCCTGCCCCAGTCCGATGTAGATTTGGAACGCCTGCGGATCGCTATCGTAACGCTTTAAGGGTACGGCGAAATCCAGGCGTATCGGTCCGATGGGCGTGTAATAGCGCACACCCGTGCCGACGCCGACGAACAGGTCGGTCGGCTTGAGCGTCAAGTTGGGGCCGACCTGTCCGCCGTCGACGAAGAAGGCGGCGCCGAAATTGCCGGCGAAGCGCTGGCGAAACTCGATCGTAGCGGCGCTGATGGTGGTCGCTCCAATGGGATACGTGGTGTAGCCCGTGACGGTCGGGGTGTAGCCCGTGACGGCCGGAGTACACGGCGGCAACCCTTTCGTCGGGGTCGGCAGACAGGAGAGGATGGGAAAGTAAGGTCCGACCCCTTGATAGGGGTAGCCGCGGATGCTCGCGCTGCCGCCGCCGTAGAACCGCTGATCCGGCGGCAAGCTATCCACACTCGCGCCCTCGGCCGAGCCGATCAAGGCCCGTGCGGCGAGCACGCTGCGCCCCGGCTCGGTGGGCAGCAGGTGGTCCAGATCGAAATACGTCGCTACCTTGATCGTGGTAATCAGGAACGTCGCATCGGAGTGCCCCAGTGAATGGGTCGGCACCAGAGCCACCGAGCCGCGCATGCCGTGCGTCGGGTCGTCCAGGGGCGAGGCCAGGTGGGTGGAGTCATAGCTCACGATGAGCGGCACACCGACGAGAGTGTAGTTGAACAGCATCCTGTCGGGCTGATCGGTCTGGGTACTGCCGGATCCGGTCTCCGTGATTGAGACGATCTGGTCGATGGTCTCCTCGGTCGCCGCGAGGCCGGCGCTCACCGTCCAGAGGCTGTTGAGCTTGCGGCTGAGCGTCACGCCGGTCTTGATGGCGGTCTGATCGTACGCGATCAGATCCTGCTTGAGCGCCTCCACCGCGAATTGCAGGGACTGATCGCGATGTCCGAAGTCCGGCAGGATGTACCTGATGGGCACATCGTAGCCGACGCCGTTGGTCGCGCTGCCGCCGAGATTGATGATGGAGGCGCTGATGCTGAACTGCTCGGCATTGCCGAATACGTCGCGGTTGCCCCAGCTGACGGTACTGCTGCCGCCGAGATCGGTCGAGTAGGCCGCCGCAACGCCGAAGGTATGACGCGGCCGCTCTTGCACCTGGAAGGTGACAGGAACTCCCCCGGTCTCATCCACCGCGGTGCCCATCCTGACGCTCACGGAGGCGAACACTCCGATGGAGGGGCTCAACAAGTCCGCCCGCGCGCGCTCCACCGCGCTCGCGCTGAACAGCTCCCCGGTGTGCAGAAGCAGCCGGCGGCGCAACAAGCTCTCGTGTACCCGGTGCAAGCCCGTGAAGTGAATCTCCCCGATGTTGACGCGCGGACCGACCTCGACGTGAAAAGTCACGTCGAGCAAGGGCTGCGTCTTGTCCTCGTAGGCGACCGGAGGGTCGAGCTTGGCGAAGGCATAACCCTGGTCCTGGAGCGCCGACAAGAGGCGCGCTCCGGCGGCGAGCACGCTGTCGGCCACCGCCGGGCTCCCGGGCTTGAGCGTGAAGGCCCCCTGAACCTGCGGCGGCAGGTCCCCGTCGATACGGATATCGCGCAGGCGGTACAGCGGCCCGAGCTTGAATGTGATCTGCACATGGGCGTCCTGCTTCTTGGGCAACGCGTGGAGATGGTCCGCGAGGCCCGGATCGCCTAGCGCCATGCCGTCGATCTGGATGGTGATCTTCGACTCATAGTAACCGTAGCTCTCGAGCACGGTCTTGAGCCGGTCGATGTCCGCGTGTGACCGTGCGATCAATGCGTAGGGACTCACCGGCGCCGAAGTACGCAGCGCCACGAGATTCGAGGTGGCGCGCAACGTGGGATCCATCGAGCCGTCACCCGCCGAGAAGCGATCGACCTTGTACGAGACGGGGTCCGACGCCCACACCGGCGCCGCCGTACTCGCCAGCAGCGCGATCAGACCGCAAACTCTCGGCAATTTAAAGCGCATTTACGCGGTTCGGCTGCGGTACAGTCAGTCCTACGCCAAAATGGGCAAAACTCTTAGGGCGTTCATGGGCGAGCAAGTGCTACCTTTTCGGACCATATTGATAAAGGTGACCATCTCCGCGTGTCCTCCGTCATCGTCTGCCATGCCTGCGATCTCGCGCATCGCCTGGATTCTCTCGCAGCCAAGGCCCGCGTGCGCTGCGTTCGGTGCCGGGCCGAGCTCTATCGTACCAACGACGGGAATCTCGACAGCGTAATTGCGCTCGCCGCGACCGCACTCGCGCTCTTTGTCCTGGCCAACGTCTACCCGCTGGTGGCGTTGACGGTGAACGGCAGCACGCGAATGACGACCCTCATCGGGGCTGCCCAGGCATTCTATGAGCAGGGCTACGGCGCCCTCGCGATATTGGTGGCATTTACCGCCGTGGTCGTGCCCCTGATGCAGATTTTGACCCTCTTGTACGTGCTCGTCCCCCTGCGGCTCGGCCACGCGGCCCCTGGGCAAAAGGTGCTGTTTCGCCTGCTCACGGCGCTTCGCCCCTGGGGCATGGTCGAAGTATTCATGCTGGGGGCCGTGGTGGCCCTCGTGAAGCTCTCGGCGCAGGCCGAAGTCTCGCCGCGGATCTCGCTGATCGCCTATGGATTGCTGATGATGTCGATCGCGGCGCTCACCAATGCGACACCCGGCGAACAATACTGGCGCTGGGTCTCGACCTGCAGCGGCGCGACACGCAGGACCGCGCCGCGCCGGACCGCGACAGGCCGGGGCACGGGGGGCCGCGAATGACCAGCCTCGTCACCGGACGCAGTCTCGGGCTGCTCGTCTGCATGCGCTGCCGCGCCACGGTGCGCGCCATCGGCGAGGAGCAATCGGCGTGTCCGCGCTGCGGGGCGCCGCTGTTCGTGCGCCGCCCCCGCAGTTTCAGCACCACCGCGGCCTTGGTCATCACCGCCGCGGTGTTGTACATTCCGGCCAACGTGCTACCCGTAATGCACACCCACGAGATCTTCAGCGAGGAAGACGACACCATCATGAGCGGGGTTATCTCGCTCGTGCACCAGGGGTCCTGGCCCATTGCGTTGCTCGTTTTTTTCGCGAGCATCGTGGTGCCGTTACTCAAGCTGGTCGCGCTCGGGGAGATCCTGCTCGCCATCTCGCGCGGTCGCGTGCGCCATACGACGCAGCGCAGCCGGTTGTTCCGCATCGTGGAGTTCGTCGGCCGCTGGTCGATGCTGGACGTGTTCGCGTTGTCGCTGCTGGCAAGCCTCGTGCAGATTCAGTCGCTGGCTACCATACAGATACGCCCCGGCGCATTTGCGTTCGCGGCGGTGGTGGTGCTCACCCTCTTGGCCGCGCAGACTTTCGATGAGCGGCTGCTATGGGATGCGGATACGCGTGACTGACCAGCGGCCGCCTCCCCCCGTCGACGAGCTGCCGGAGGCGCTGCCGGATCGGGGCCACCGCATGCGCTTGCCCTACGTTTGGATCCTGCCCGCGATCGTGATCGTCGCGGGCGCGTTCGTGGCCGTGCACGAGAAGCTGGCCGAAGGCGTCCCCATCGAGATCACCTTCAGCGACGCCGACGATCTGGAGCCGAACAAGACCAAGATCAGCTACAAGGCGGTGGAGATCGGCCAGGTCAAGCAAATCCGAGTTTCCAAGGATCGCAAGAACGTCATCGTCGAGGCGCGCATTCATCGCGATGCGCGCGATTATCTGTTGAAGGACACCCGTTTTTGGGTGGTCCGCCCCCGCGTCACGGGAGCCAACATTTCGGGCCTGGGGACCCTCGTCTCGGGCGCGTACATCGGCGTCGATGTGGGACACTCATCCCTGCCGGCACGCTATTTCAGCGGCCTCGAGGTGCCTCCGATCGTGACTTCGGGACTGCCCGGGCGCGAGTACGTGCTGCACGCGAAGGACATCGGCTCTTTGAGCATCGGGTCCACCGTGTTCTACCGGCACATCTCGGCGGGCCAAGTCGTGGCGTACTCGCTGGATCCGAGCGGCGACACTGTGACCATCAAGGTGTTCATCAACTCGCCCTACGACACCTTCGTCACACGCGAGACCCGTTTCTGGCAAGCGAGCGGCATCGATATGAGCATCGATTCGGAAGGAGTCAAGCTGCACACGGAATCGCTCGCCTCCATTCTGGAAGGCGGCGTCGCATTCCAACCGATTCCGGGCGCGCCCCCATCGCCGCAATCGCCCGAGGACACCAGCTTCCCGATGTATTCGGACAAGGAGCGCGCCATGCGCGAGCTGGACACCATGGCGCAGACCTTCGTGATGTACTTTCAGGGCTCGCTGCGCGGACTCTCCGTCGGCGCACCGGTCGACTTGAGCGGCATCCAGATCGGCGAGGTCAAGCGCCTGTCCGTCGAGTACGACCGCGTCGCGGGAATGCTGCGCTTCCCCGTGGAGGTGGACATCTTCCCGCAGCGCATACGCGACCGCCCCCGCGCCGGCCGGGCCGCGAAGGCGGACGATGAATCCGATATCGGCGGCCATGCCATGATCGACAGCATGGTGGCACACGGAATGCGTGCCGAGTTGAAGACCGGAAGCCTTCTCACGGGCCAGAAATTCGTGTCGGTGGATGTGGAGAAACGGGCACCGCCCGAGCGCGTCGACTGGGACGAGCGCCCGCCGATTTTTCCGACCGCCTCGGGGGGATTGGACGAGATCCAGGACTCGATCGGCAGCATCGCGAAGAAGCTCGACAAGGTGCCCTTCGACCAACTGTCGGGCCGCCTGCTCGCGACCATGACGACGCTTCAGGAGACGCTGAAGAGCACCGGTCAATTGATGCGTCGGGTCGATGACAGCGTCGCTCCGCAGGTCAACGCCACGTTGAAGGAGGCAGAGGACGCCATGAAGAATGCCAAAGAGGCCCTCTCGCAAGGGGCGCCGCTGCAAAACGACCTCTCCTCGACCCTGCTCGAGCTGTCGCATGCCGCGCGCTCGGTGAGCGCGCTCGCGGACTACCTCGAGCGCCACCCCGAGGCTCTGATCCGCGGCAAGCCGGCGGATCCCAAATGAGAGCCGCTGCTCGTTGCGCGCCGCGTGCTTGCGCGCCGCGTCGTTGCGCGCCGCGCCTTCGCGCGGCTTGCCTCGGCGCCGCGGCGATCCTCGCCGGCTGCGCGGGACCACGGGATCATTTTTATGCCCTCACGACCTTGCCCGAGAATCCCCGTGCTCCGGCGACGGCCTTCACGACGCACGTGATGCTCGCGATCTCGCTGCCGCCGGTGATCGACCGACGCCAGATGGTGATCGCCACCACGGCGGATCAGCTGCTCGTGCTCGAGCACGAGCGCTGGGCCGCCCCCCTCTCCGAGCTCGTCGCGCAGACGCTCGCGCGCGATATCGAGCAACGGCGCGCCGACGTGCTCGTCGCGGATCGCGGTTTCGATCAGGCGAGCCTCATGCCGGTGAAGATCCGAGTCGATGTCGTACGGATGAGCGTGCATGAGGGCGGGCAAGCGACGCTGGAGGCCCACTGGCGCGTGGTCGATGCGCGCCGGAATACCGACGAGGTCGGCGGGGAAACCTTGTCCTCACCCGTGGCGGGCGGCGACTATGCCGCGGTGGCCCGCGCTTTCAGCAACGATCTGAGCTCGCTCGCGGATCGGCTGACCGCGAAGCTCCCGGCCCCGTGAGCGCGCCGGCGCCTCGCTCGGCGCCGAGCGAGACGACCGCCGCGCGCTCCTCGTCGAAGAGACCGAAGTCCCGGGCCATCCTCGCGCGAAGGCGCAGCGCCGCCTCGAGGTAGCCGCTGTTGATCACGGCCAAGCGAAATCCCCCCGGCGGCATGACGTGGGCGTGCTGCGGCCGGTCGGGGAAGAAGGTGATCTGCACGCTGCTCACCTCGGGCGTCGCGTTGTACGACGCGAGCCGCTCCGGGGTGGGATAAGAATAAGGGCGCCCGTGGGGGCCGAACAGCACGACGCTGTAGCCCTCCGTGCGCCGACGGTCGGCAAATTCCCAGCGGCCTTGGCTGTACAGCCGCACCACCGCATCCAGCCATTGGTGGCCGTACAGATCCGGCCACTGATCGGCGAAGCGTAGATGCGCCTCGATGATGCGTCCGCCGATGGTCTCGACGTTGACCATACCCGTGTAGTGGGACAGATTGGTGCGGATCCAGGCGCGGCAGTAGCGCTCCAGACGGCGGCGCGCGCGCGCCTCGATGATCCAGTAATCGAACGTGCCGCCGATCCTCGGGATGCCGCGCGTGTGCCGGCACCACGCCGTCTCACCGTCCACTACCGCCCAATCGCTGCTGATGTGCTCGCCCGTCAAGAGCTTCATCCAGCAATCGCCCGGCCGGCAATTCTCGAAAAAATCGCGCTCGCTCTCGAGAACGCTCGTGCCCGCTCCCATTCCCTTGAGGTTGATGACTGGTTTGGCGAAAACGGGATAGCGCGGCGGCGGGGAATCGTGTAAGCCGCATTCGAGCCCTTGTGATTGCGCGACCAGGAGCCGGTTATAAATCCCTCGATGCCGCGGATTGAACTTGTAGCCGTCCATATCGTCGGTAGGAATGTGCACGTCGGGGGGACAATAAACGCCGGCGAAATACTGCTCTCGCCAGGGATCGCATTCGTAGATGGGCATCGTGGCAGCAGCGTATGATGGGCGCGAACTCGCCTGGTGTGACCCACGCGGCATTTGAGTACCGGACTCATTATATCGAGAGGCATTCGTGCAACAAGACAAATCCGGCAACGCGCACCAAAACGCGCCCCTCGGCGATGTGACGCCCGATAGCCAGGATCGGATCCAGGACTTCTTGAGCCGTCACGGGGGTCCCGGAGCGGCTCGCCGCCAAGCGACGCACGCCGCCGGCAGCGCCGGGTGGTACGAGGTCTATGCCGCCGACGGCTACCGCTTGCGCTGCGACTGGTCTCGCATGGGCAGTCGTGAAGAATCGACGTTCTCCGAGATCGGTCCTCTGAAGACCGAGGCTGCCTCGGATCACCGCGCCTAGCATGCGCCGGTGCATGCTCATCGTCGCGCTCGCGAGTGCATTCTTGAGCGCGTGCCCCGCGCCCGCCGCGACTCCCGACCCCAGTGCGTCCCCCGCACCGGCCGCGGCGTCGGAGTTCATGGCAGCCATGCAGCGGGTGCGCATGAACCTGCCGGAGCCGCCCGACTCGCCCGCGCTCAAGGCATACCCGATTTATGACTATCTGGTGGCCGCCCGCCTGCGCCGCGACCTCGCCTTCATACCGAGCGAGGAGCTCGATGCGGCCATCGACACCTTTCTTCGCGCGCACGAAGGCCAGCCGGTGGGCCGCAGCCTCAAACATCAATGGCTCGCGAGCCTCGCACAGCGCGGTCGCTGGGACTGGTTTCTGCCACGTGCGGCGGAGGTCATCGATCCCTCTCTCGTGTGCGATCGGCTCGCGGGGCGCCTCGCCACCGGCGATACCGACCATCTGGCCGCCGATGCGCTCGCTCGCTGGAGCCTGCCTCAGCGCGAGCCGCTCGAATGTGCGCCCGTCGAGGCCTGGCTGCGCCTGAAGGGTCTGTTGACTCCCGCGTTGCTCGAAGCGCGCGCGCGGGCAGCGCTCGCGGCGGACAATCCAACTCTCGCCCGAGAATTCGTCGCGGAGGTTCCCGCCGAGCGTGCCGCGCCGCTCAATGTATGGCTGCAATTGCTCGAATCCCCCAAGTCCAGCTTGACGACGATCGCCATGGCCCGAGAGACCGCGGTCGAGGCGGACGCGCTGCTCGCCGGTTTCACACGGCTCGCCAACACCGATGCTCCCTCCGCCGCGTCGCTTCTGCCGTTGCTCCTGGCGCGACCCGACGACACGCCGGCCGTGCGCGGCCGATTGCAGCGGGCGCTTGCGCTGGGCGAGGCCTATGCGCGTCAGGCGGGCGCCGTCGCGGCGTTCGATGCCGTACCCGCCGAGTTCCTCGATACCCAGGTGCAGGAATGGCGAGTGCGCGCGGCCGTGTGGGCAGGCGATTACGGCAAGGTGCTCGATTGGACGCAACGCATGCCCGCGACGCTCGCGAGTCAGCCGCGCTGGCGGTACTGGCATGCGCGCGCCACTCTCGCGACCGCAGGGGCCGACGCGGCCGCGCCCTTGTTTGCGCAAATCGCGGCCTCGCGCGATTATTACGGCTACCTCGCCGCGGATCGGCTGCATCAGCCGTACGATCTCAACATCCATCCGCTGCCCGACGATCCCTCGCTGCAGAACACGCTCGCCGCCGATCCCGGGCTGATCCGCGCTCATGCGCTCTTCGATTGCGACTTGACGGACGATGCTGCGGCCGAATGGAATGCGGCGCTCGTCTCGATGGGCGCCGCGGTGAAGATTCAGGCGGCGCGCCTCGCCTCGCGCTGGGGATGGTACGCCGAGGCCATCGCCATGCTCGCGCAGGCCGACAGCTGGGACGACGTGCCGCTGCGCTACCCGCGTCCCTTCCTCGCGATCATCGCCCAGGCGAGCAAGCTCACCGAGGTGCCGCCCGACTGGATACTGGCCATCATCCGCCAGGAGAGCCTGTACCGAAAAGACGCGGTGTCGCGCGCCGATGCCCGCGGCCTCATGCAGATGCAGCCCGGGACTGCGAGCGCGGTGGCCAAGCGCTGGCATCTACCGGTTCCGGTCCGGGACAATCTGTTCGATCCCGCTGTCGCGATCCCTCTGGGTGCGGCCTACGTGCACGAGCTGCTCGACCGCTACGGCCACCAATTGGATCTCTGTCTGGCAGCCTACAACGCGGGCCCTGTGTCCGTGGCACGCTGGCTGCCGGCGCAAACAGAAGAGGCGGATGCCTGGATCGAGAACATTCCCTACAGCGAGACCCGCGCGTACGTCGAGCACGTCCTCGAGCACATCGTGGCCTTCGCGGCGATCCGCGATGCCGACCCTCCTCGGCTGTCCACCTTGCTGCCGCCGGTGCAGCCCATCGCTCCCGTCGCGGCCGTCTTGCCGTGACCATGAATGCGCGATCGATATGCTGATCCGCCGAGCCAGGGAGTTCTACGAGCGCAGCGGCAACCTGCGCCAGAGCCCGCTCGCGGGTTGTGCCATCTCGATGGCGACGGTGGCCCTCGCGCTGCTCGCGCGCGTTCTGCTCGCCGGGCATCTCGTCGGCTTCCCATTCCTCACGTTCATTCCGGCGATTCTCGTGACGAGCTTCTTCTGCGGGTGGCGTGCGGGCGCGCTTGCGGCCGTGCTCGGCGCCCTGGCCCGACTGTATTTCTTCGCGCCCGTGCCCGCGGCGGGCCCGAGCACGGGCCCCGTCGTCTCGCTCTGGTTCGGGTACTCCATGTATGCATTCGCGGCGGCCGTCCTTCTGATGGCGGTCGGCAGCATGCACGCGGCCTTCCAGGACCTCGCGGCCAGCGCCGAGCAGCGCAAGCTCTTGAACGTGGAGCTCGAGAAACGGGTTCGCGAGCGCACCGAGGCCCTTCAGGCCGCGAACCGCAGTCTTCTGGACGAGGCCGCCACGCGCGCGGCGGCGCAGGCTCAAATTCGGCAGCTGCAAAAAATGGAGGCGGTCGGGCAGCTCACGGGCGGCATCGCCCATGACTTCAACAACATGCTCGCCATCATCGTCGGCTCGCTCGATATCGCCAAACGCTCTCTCGGCACCGACCAGGACAAGGCCGAGCGTTTCATCGCCAATGCCATGGAGGGTGCGCGCCGTGGCGCGCAGTTGACCTCGCGCCTGCTGGCATTCTCGCGTCAGCAAGCGCTCGACCCCCGGCCGCTCGACGCCAACGAGCTGATGCGCGACATGTCCAACTTGCTGCTGCGTTCCATCGGACCCAATATCCAGCTCGAGTCCTTGCTCGCCCCAGGCCTCTGGCGCACGTTTGCCGACGGCTCGCAATTGGAGAGCGCGCTCATCAACCTTTGCGTCAATGGTCGCGATGCGATGCCCGACGGAGGACGCCTGACCCTCGAGACGTGCAACATCGCCCTCGATGCGGCCTACGCACGCGCCTTGGATGCTCGGCCCGGCGACTATGTGTGCATTTGCGTGACCGACTCCGGCTCCGGCATGGCGCCCGAAGTGCTCGCCCGCGCCTTCGACCCCTTCTTCACCACCAAGACGCCCGGCAAGGGAACAGGACTTGGACTTGCCCAGGTGTACGGTTTCGTCAAGCAATCGGACGGCCACGTCAAAATCGATTCGCAGCCCGGACGCGGAACGGCGGTACGGATCTATCTGCCCCGCTACCTGGGTAACGAGATGCCGGCGCGCGGCGCGGTGCCGCGCGAGGCTCAAGCATCGCGACCCAACAGAGAAACCGTCCTGGTGGTCGAGGACGAGGATGGGGTGCGCAGCATGACCGTCGAGGCGCTCCAGGGTCTCGGCTACACCGTCGTCGCCGCGGCAGGCCCGGAGCACGCGCTCGATCTTCTCGACGAGGGGGTACGCGCGAATCTGCTCTTCACGGACATCGTCATGCCGGGTATGGATGGGCGTGTGCTGGCGGATCGCGTCAGGGAAAAGCACCCGCAAGTGAAAGTGCTGTTCACGACCGGGTACACGCGGGGCGCGCCCCTGTACGACGGCATCGCTGATTCCGGAGGTGCCATGCTCCCTAAACCCTTCACCGTGGACCAGCTGGATGCCAAGATCCGCAGCACCCTCGATGCCGGCGGTGAGACCCCGGTCGCACATTAAACTGTTTTAACAATTCGAACACACGCGGTTAACCGCCGGGGGCTCACGGTGGCGGCCATGCGTTCCTGGGGCCTCCTCGGTGGATTTGCATGCGCGCTGCTCGCGGCCTGCAGCGTGGGAAGTCCGTATCGAAAGCCCGAGATTCCGCTGCCTGCCACCTGGGACGCGAGCGGCGCGGGCAATTCCGCGGGCGACTCGGGCCAATCCGTTTGGCCCGCGACCGATTGGTGGCATCGTTTCGGCTCCTACCAGCTCGACGACCTGATCGATCAGGCGCGACGCGCCAACGACGATCTGGCGGCGGCCATGGCTCGAGTCCAGGAAGCGGATGCCCAATTGCGCATTGCCGGAGCGCCCCTGCTGCCGACGGTCGATCTCGGCGCGACAGCCACGCGCGAGCGAACCGAGATTGCCGGCGGAGGCATGGGCGTCTACAACGTCTTCAGTCCCGTGCTGACGGCGAGCTACGAGCTCGACTTCTGGGGCAAGAACCGCGCGGCGCGCGACGCCGCCCGCGCGCTCGCGGTCGCGAGCCGATACGATCGGCAAACAGTCGCTCTCACCGTCATCTCGAGCGTGGCAACGACCTATTTGCAGGCGCTCGAGCTGCGCGAGCGCATCGATGTCGCTCGGCAGAACTTGGAGAACGGCCGCAAGATCCTGCGCGGTCTCGCGTTCCAACAGCAAGTCGGCACGGCGACCGGCCTCGATGTCGCCCAGCAGGAAACGGCCGTGGCGCTGCTCGACGCCGCGCTGCCGCCGCTGGAACAGCAATTTCGGCAAACGGTTTATGCACTGGCGGTGCTGGTCGGCAAGACGCCCGAGTCGCTCGACGTTACCGACGGCACGTTGAACGATCTCAAGGTGCCGCAGGTGGTTGCCGGACTGCCATCGGAGCTCCTGACGCGCCGGCCGGACGTTGCCGAGTCCGAGCAACAGCTGGTCGCCGCGAACGCGGATATCACGGTCGCGCGCGCGGCGCTGTTCCCGTCCATCGCGCTCACCGCCTCCGGCGGATACGAGAGCGACGTCCTCTCCTCTCTCGTCAACCCCGTAAATCGCATCTACGCGGTTTCCGCGGGGCTTACACAGCCGATCTTTCACGGGGGTGCGCTACGCGGCGAGCTCGCCTACTCCAAGGCGCGTTATACCGAATTGCTGAGCGACTACCACAAGACCGTCCTCACCGCCCTCGACAATGTCGAGGGCGCCTTGGTCGCGGCGCGACAGACCGCCGTTCAGCAGAAGCGGCAGACCGAGGCCGTCGCGAAGGCCCGCCGGGCGTACGAATTCGCACAGGCGCAGATGTCGGCGGGCACCATCAACGTGCTTACCGTGCTGAATACGGAGAATGCACTGTTCAGCGCCCGGGACACCTTGGTCGAGGTGCAGTATTCGCACCTGCAGGCCCTCGTGGATCTGTACACCGCCCTCGGCGGCGGCTGGCAGGAGGGGCAAAGCGGATGACCCTCAAGTCGCATACGATGCGCGCGTGGAAGAGTTACGCCGGCGTTACGATCGCGGGGCTCTGCCTGGTTGCGTGGCGGCTGCACAGTCCGGCTGCTGCCGCCGATAAAAAGCCGATCCAACCCATTGCGGTCGACACCGCCCCGGCAAACCGGGTGGAAGTGCCGATTTATCTGCAGGGTCTCGGTACGGTGCAGGCCTTCTATACCGTGACGGTGACGGCACGCGTCGACGGGGAGCTGCAACGGGTCGCGTTCACCGAGGGGCAAGCCGTGCACAAGGGCGATCTGCTCGCGCAGATCGATCCGCGTCCGAATCAAGCGGCCTACGAGCAGGCCGTAGCCACCAAGGTGAAGGACGAGGCGCAGCTCAAGAATGCGAAGCTCGATTTCGAGCGCTACACGCAGCTTCAGCCCCAGGATTTAGCGAGTAAGCAGACGGTCGACACGCAACGCGCGCTGGTCGAGCAGATCGCCGCCCAGCTCAAGGTCGATCAGGCCGTCATCGACAATGCACGCACCCAGCTCGATTACACGCGGATCGTCTCGCCGATCGACGGACGTACCGGCATCCGCTTGATAGATCCGGGCAACATCGTGCACGCCGCGGCCACGACCGGCATCGTGGTCGTCACGCAGATGCAGCCCATCAGCGTCGTGTTCACCCTGCCGGAAGAGAAGCTGGCAGCCGTGCAGCGCGCGCTCGCGAGCGGACCCGTCAAGGTGGCCACTGTCGCTCGCGAGGGCGGCGCCGTGCTCGATGAGGGCACCTTGAGCCTCATCGACAATGAGATCGACCAGACGACCGGGAGTGTGCGGCTCAAGGCGACCTTCGACAATGCCCACATCACCTTGTGGCCCGGACAATACGTCGATGCGCGCGTGCTGGTGCGCACGGAGGAGAATGCGCTCACCATTCCGGACACCGCCGTGCAACTCGGGCCGGCCGGTCCATTCACTTACGTAGTCAAGCGGGATTCGACCGTCGAGGTGCGTCCGCTGCACGTCGCCGAAAGCGCCAACGGTATGACCATCGTCACTGACGGACTCGCGCAGGGAGAGCGGGTGGTCACGAGCAACCAGTATCGGCTGCAGCCCGGCTCTCACGTGCGCGATGCGGCGTCATGAGCATCTCCGAGCCGTTCGTACGGCGCCCGATCGCCACCTCGCTCCTCATGGGCGGCATCTTTCTGGTGGGTTGCGTGGTGTATCCGCTCTTGCCGGTGGCTCCTCTGCCGCAGGTGGATTTTCCGACCATCCAGGTAAGCGCGTCATTGCCGGGCGCGAGCCCCGAAACCATGGCGGCCACGGTGGCGACGCCGCTCGAGTATCAGTTCGCGGAAATTTCCGGATTGACGCAGATGACGTCGAGCAATTTGCTCGGCACGAGTCTCATCACGCTGCAATTCGATCTGGACCGCAACATCGACGCGGCGGCGCAGGACGTACAGACCGGGATCGACGCGGCGGGCGGCCAGCTGCCGAAGAACCTGCCCACCCCGCCCACCTACCGCAAGGTGAATCCCGCCGACTCGCCCATCCTGATCCTGTCGATGAGCTCGCCGGTTCTACCCGTCACGACCGTCGACGATTATGCGGAAAACATCCTCGCGCAGCAGATATCGCAGATCCCCGGGATCGCGCAGGTGTCCATCGGCGGCCAGCAAAAGCCGGCGGTGCGGGTGCAAATCGATCCGCTGAAGCTCGCGGCGCTGGGATTGCAAATGGAGGACATCGCCGCTGTCATCAACGTTGCAACCATCGACGCTCCCAAGGGGGCCATCAACGGCCGTAAGCGCGCGTTGACGATTTACGACAACGACCAGTTGCTCAAGGCCGCACCCTGGAACGACGTGGTGGTCGCCTACAAGAACGGCGCGCCCGTACGAATTCGCGACATCGGTGTCGCCGTGGACGGTCCGGAAAATAATCTCCTCAAGGCCTGGCAAAACGGACACGACGGCATCCTGCTGCTCGTCTTCAAGCAGCCCGGCGCCAACGTGATCGAGGCGGAGCAGCGCGTCCAGGCGCTCCTGCCGCACGCGCTGGCGGCGGTGCCGCCCTCGGTCAAGGTCACCGTCGTGGCCAACCGCACTACCACCATCAAGGCGGCCGTCGAGGACGTCGAGTTCACGCTCGTACTCACGATCGCGCTGGTGGTGATGGTGATTTTTCTATTCCTACGGACCGCCTGGGCCACGATCATTCCAGGTGTGACCGTGCCGCTCGCGCTCCTCGGCACCGCGGCGATGATGTACGTGTTGCACTACAGTCTGGACAATCTGTCGCTCATGGCGCTGACCATCGCGGTGGGTTTCGTGGTGGACGATGCGATCGTGATGCTGGAGAACATATATCGGCATATCGAAGACGGCCTCTCGCCCATGCAAGCCACGCTCAAGGGTGCAAGCGAAATCGGCTTCACCATCATGTCCATCAGCATCTCGCTGGTCGCGGTGTTCATTCCGCTGTTGCTGATGGGCGGGATAATCGGCCGGCTGTTTCGCGAATTCGCCATCACCATGACACTCACCATCGCAGTGTCGGCGTTCGTCGCGCTCACTCTGTCCCCCACGATGTGCGCCCAGTTCCTTCGCGACGAAAAGCATGCCCGGCATGGGCGCTTCTACATGACTATTGAGCGCGCCTTCGACAGGCTGCTCGCCGGGTACACGCGCGGCCTCGATTACGTGCTCGAGCGCCAGCGCACGACGCTGATCGTGTTCCTGCTGACCGTCGTCACTACGGTGCTCTTGTACGTCGTCATCCCCAAGGGGTTCTTTCCGCAGCAGGACACAGGAATCATCGTGGGCCTCACCGATGCCCCGCAAGACGTGTCCTACGAGGAAATGGTGCGCAGGAATCACCAGCTGCTTGAGGTCGCGGGACGCGATCCGGACGTGGCGAGCTACGGCACGGTGATCGGCGGCAACCGCCCCATCAACAATGACTTCGTCGTCCTCGGCTTGAAGCCGCGCGGCGAGCGTACCGCGAGCGCCGACGACATCATCAACCGACTGCGCCCGCAGCTCGCGCAGGTTCCCGGCGCAACGCTGTTCATGCAGGCCGCTCAGGATCTCAACATCGGGGGACGCACGACCCGCACTCAGTATCAATACACTCTGCAGGACGCGGACATCGACGAGCTGAACGACTGGGCTCCGAAGCTCCTCGAGCGCCTGCAAAAGCTCCCGATCCTGCGAGATGTGGCAACGGACCAGCAGACCACCAGCGGCATGGTCGCGCTCCGCATCGACCGCGATGCCGCGGCGCGTTACGGGATCCAGCCGGCGGCCATCGATCAAGCACTCTACGATGCATACGGCCAGCGGCAGGCGGCGCAATTCTTCACCCAGCAGAATAGCTATCACGTGATACTCGAGATCACCCCCTCCCTACAGGCGGACCCCGAGTCCCTGCACAAGCTCTACCTGAAGTCGCCGCTCACCGGGCAGATGGTGCCGCTCTCGACCATGACGCACTACGACACCCGGCACGTGACCTACCTGTCGATCAATCACCAGGGCCAGTTTCCCGCGGTAACGCTGTCGTTCAATCTGGCACCGGGGGCCGCCCTGGGCGATGCCGTGGATGCGATCACGCGAGTCTCGGCCGAGATGCGCCTGCCGGCGACGATCACCGGAACGTTTCAGGGAACGGCCCAGGCCTTTCAGAGTTCGCTCAAGACCCAGCCCTATTTGATCCTGGCGGCGCTGGTGGCGGTGTATATCATTCTCGGCATGCTCTATGAAAGCTACGTTCATCCGCTGACGATTCTTTCGACGTTGCCGTCGGCCGGCGTCGGAGCCCTCTTGGTGTTGCTGCTCTTTCACATGGAGCTCAACGTGATGGGCCTGATCGGCATCATCCTGCTCATCGGCATCGTCAAGAAAAACGGCATCATGATGGTGGACTTCGCGATCCAGGCAGAACGCGAGCAGCACCTGACGCCGCACGACGCCATCCGGCAGGCATGCCTGCTGCGCTTTCGGCCGATCATGATGACGACGATGGCGGCGTTACTCGGCGCGCTGCCGCTCGCGCTCGGGCACGGCACGGGTTCCGAGCTGCGCCGACCTCTCGGCTGCACCATGGTGGGCGGGCTGATCGTGAGCCAAGCTCTTACGCTGTTCACCACGCCGGTGGTGTATTTGTATCTCGATCGGCTCCAGTTGTGGCTGAATGGCCGCCGACGCACGGGGAGCGACGGGCCCGCGCAAGCGCCTACCGTGGGAGAGGCGACGTGAAGATTCTTCTGGTCGAGGACAACGAGCGCGTCAGCCAGTTCGTCGTCAAGGGACTGCACGAGGCCGGCCACACCACCGACCACACCGCCAACGGGCGCGACGGCATGTTTCTCGCCGCGAGCGAGCCTTACGACGTGATCATCATGGACCGGATGCTGCCCGGCGACATCGACGGTCTCGCCATCATCGAGGTACTGCGCAAGGCCGGCAAGCGCACCCCGATCCTCATCTTGAGCGCGCTCACCGAGGTCGACGACCGCATTCGCGGCTTGCGCAGCGGGGGCGACGATTACTTGACCAAGCCGTTCGCCTTCGGCGAGCTGCTCGCCCGCCTGGACGCGCTGCATCGCCGTGCCCAGGGCATCAATCGCGAAATCCCTTTGACGGTCGGCGACTTGCATATGGATCCGATGACGCGCAAGGTGAGTCGCGGAGACCGGCCCATTTCGCTGCAGCCCCGGGAATTCAAATTGCTGGAATACCTCATGCGCCACGCCGACCAAGTGGTCACGCGCACCATGCTCCTGGAGAACGTCTGGGACTATCACTTCGACCCGCAGACCAACGTCGTCGACGTGCACATCAGCAAGCTGC
>Ga0302324_100003562_pt1 | contig 35076 bp, 21 predicted proteins | sample Palsa_T0_1_FD_201949 | JGI IMG/M metagenome (GOLD analysis project Ga0302324, IMG submission 201949) | Peat permafrost microbial communities from Stordalen Mire near Abisko, Sweden - Palsa_T0_1 | ecosystem: Environmental > Terrestrial > Soil > Palsa > Peat permafrost | place: Sweden: Abisko...
TGAGCTGGCTCGCTTGGTCCAAAAGGCTTCGATCGCCGCCCAGGCGTACGGCGCCGAGATCCTGTTGACTGGTATTCTTCCTTCTGTCCGGCTTTCCGACCTGACGCTTGAGAACCTAACCGACAAGATCCGCTATCACGAGCTGAACCGCTCCGTGATGAAGTTGCGAGGCGGCGCCTATCATCTACTCATCAAAGGCGTCGATGAATTGCAGTTGGTGCATGACAACGTCATGCTGGAAGCCTGTTGTTCCAGCTTCCAGGTTCACCTACAGATCGACCCGCATCGCTTCGCGATGCAGTACAACGCCGCTCAACTGGCAGCGGCGCCAGCGCTTGCGGTGGCGGTGAATTCGCCCACGCTCCTCGGAAAGAGGTTATGGAGCGAGACGCGAATCGCCTTGTTCCAGCACGCGGTCGACGAGCGGTCCCACTCCCACATCGCTCGAAGCCATCCGACGCGGGTCACCTTCGGCGAGGGCTGGGTCGTGGAATCGGTACTGGAGATTTATCGCGAGCAGATTGCCAGATTTCGCACTATTATGACCGGTACCGGCATCGAAGACCCGCGGGAAACGTTGGCGAACGGGGGCGTTCCGGCGCTTTCGGCCCTCCGCCTGCACAACAGCACGATCTGGAGATGGAACAGGCCATGTTACGGCATAACGGATGGCCGCCCCCATCTTCGGCTAGAATTCCGCGCCTTTCCCGCCGGCCCTACCATAATCGACGAAATCGCAAATGCCGCATTTCTTTTCGGCCTCGTTACGGCTCTTCCGGAAGAGCATGGGAACATTGCCGCAAAGATGCCATTCGATGAAGCCAAGGACAACTTCTTCGCCGCAGCCCGGCACGGTTTGAAAGCGCAGGTGACCTGGTTAGACGGAAAACATCACCCGGTAAACCAACTGATCCTGGAGCAGTTGCTTCCGTTGGCGATTGCCGGCTTGACGAAGGCGCGGATCGATAGGCGGGACATCGACCGGTATTTAGGCGTCATTCGAGAAAGAGTGCAAACGGACCACACCGGAAGTAAGTGGATCACGACCGCGCTGTCGTCTGTGCCGGAGCGGGTGAATGGCCGAGCAGCGAGACCGCCAAGTCGTGGAAGCCATGCTAACGCGACAGAAATCCGGTGAACCGGTGCACCGTTGGCAGCATTTATCGCGGGATGAAGAGCAAAGCAGCAGCGCCCACCATCAAACCGCCGAAGACATCATGTCCACAGACCTGTTTACGGTAAGTCCGGATGATCCGGTCACCTTTGCCGCAAGCTTGATGGACTGGCGCCACATCCGCAATGTCCCGGTCGAGGACGAATCCGGCCGCCTTGTTGGTCTCGTTTCGAGTCGCGATGTACTCCGGCTCATCTCCAAAGGAGATTGGGAACAACGGGACGGCGGCCCGGTTCCGATTCGCGACATTATGAATTTTAATCCTGTCAGTATTCCGCCGGAAACTCTCCTGAGCGATCTCGCGAGGAAAATGATCGATCACCACGTCGACTGTCTTCCTGTGACGAGACAGAAGCAGCTTGTCGGACTGGTAACCAGTCACGATCTGCTTGTGGCCCTATCGTCGCTCCTTGCGCTGCGTGGCGCGGATACACGCGCCGCCCGCTCGGCTTCGGATTCTGCGACTTGATAAAATTGCCCTCCGGTAAAGCAATACTAGTACATCGTTCCGAAAGTTCTTTATGATATTTTGCCTGCCCTGTGGCGCGCGCTTTAGCGTGCAGCAGCGAACTTCAGTTCGCCGGGGGCCCGTTGAGCGGCGCGGTGCGCGAAACTGTGGGCTGAAGCCCACAGCGGCACGCTGAAGCGTGACGCTACAGAGCTTCTGATTCTATAAAGAACTTTCAGGACGTTGTACTAGTGTTGTGTCCAACAAATAACTAGGCAAGATGATTCGGTTCGCGTTATCATTTTGCGTTATCCAAGAAGAGAAATCCTCCCTGCGGTGGCAGAATCGGGGGAACCGGTGCCCCTGGCGCTGGATTCTGGATCAGCGTTTGCACGGATTCGTTGCGATCGGGCGCGAATGCCGCGATGTACGCGAGGCTGAGTTCCGAAACAATGGCAGAGCCGATAAAGCCTGTAGCGCCGGTGACCAAGATACGCATAACGTCTTGACCAACCTTTCACTAATTTGATAACACGGAGATAGTCTCCGCATATTTTATGCTACCGGAGGCTATTTCCGGTTGCAAGTTTTTGGTTTTTTGCTCATGGCAACTAAACGTTCACGCTCTGTGGCACGAGGCGTTCACCCGGTTAGGTGAGGATGCCAGCCTGGACGACGTTGCCAAACAGCCTGGTGTAGGAGCGGGGACGTTGTATCGTCACTTTCCTTCCCGCGAGGCTCTGATCGAGGCGGTTTACCGGACGGAAGTCGAAAAGCTGGCCGCGGCGGAGCAGAACTTTGCCGAAACCATGGCGCCCGTCCAAGCGTTGCGAGCCTGGATGTTGTTGTTCGTGGACTACATCGCGACGAAGAAGATCATTGCGCCCGCGCTGAATACGCTGGTGGGAGGCCACTCCAAGGTGTTCGAGGCTTCTTACACTCAGATCTGGGAAGCGATCCGGGCGCTGGTAAAGCGCGCCATTAAAACCGGCGACATACGTAAAGACCTCGACCCGATAGATCTATTTCGCGCTCTGATCGGCGTGTCGAACCGTCCAGTCCTGACTGGCAGCAAAGCGCTAGGAGACTGGTGGATATCCTTATCGCCGGTTCGCGGCCGATCAAATAGATACCGCGACGTCAGGGGAGCTGACTGGCGACTCTCGTTCATAAAGGCGAGAAACACTCGCGGAACTTCTACTCAATTTGCGAGTTTTCTTAACCGGCACGAACCGGAGGTAACAATGCCCCGGCCGGCCAATACAACCCAATCGCTCGCTAGAATAGTCTGGTGGCGGATACCGAAGCGCAACTCAACCCCGTGCTCTCCTTCGAGGGCTCGCTCGACGAATTAGAAAAGGTGGTCAAAGAACTGGAGGCCGGCGACCTGCCTCTTGAGCGCTCGCTCGAGCTCTTCGAAAAAGGCATGGGCCTCAGCGATACATGCCGCAAACAGTTAGAGGAGGCCGAAACCCGCGTCGAAATGCTCATCCGCAAAGAAGGCAAGATCCAGCCCGAACCGTTCCGTCCTGAGAAAGCATGAACCTACGCGACTATCTCGTCCGGCAACAGCAGCTCGTGGATGCCGAACTCGACCGCCTGGTGCCTCCGGAAACGTCGCCCCCGGAAACCATTCATCGCGCCATGCGCTACAGCCTGTTCGCGGGCGGCAAACGCATACGGCCCATTCTCTGCCTGGAAGCTGCGTGCACGGTTGCCGATGGTACGTGTGGAGCGTCTACCGCCGCTTGCGCGCTCGAATTCATCCACACTTATTCGCTTATACACGACGATCTGCCGGCGCTCGACAACGACGACTACCGCCGCGGCAAGCTCACCTGCCACAAAGTTTTCGGCGAAGCCATGGCCATCCTGGCCGGCGATGCCCTGCTCACGCGCGCCTTCGAAGTGCTTTCCGTTATGGACTCCATCCCAGCCGATCGCCAGGCTCGCATGATCGCCCAGCTTTCTACCGCGGCCGGCACCGTGGGCGGGATGATCGCCGGACAGGTGGCCGACCTCGAAGGTGAAGGCCAACCACCCACCGCCCCCCTGCTCGATTCCATACATCGCGCCAAGACCGGCGCCCTGCTGCGCGCCAGCCTGCGTCTCGGTGCAATCTGTGCCGGCGCCGACCCCGGCCAATACGATGCGCTCTCCTGCTACGGCGAGCATATCGGTCTGGCTTTCCAGATCGTAGACGACATCCTCGACGTGGAGGAGTCCTCCGAGGCGCTGGGCAAGACCGCCGGCAAAGACGCCCAGCAGCACAAGATCACTTTTCCGGCGGTCTACGGCATCGGTGAATCGCGGCGCATGGCCGAAACGGAGTGCGGGCGGGCGCACGACGCCCTGGCTCCTTTCGGCGCACGCGCGCACCGCTTGCACGAGCTCGCCGACCTGATCGTCCGCCGTAAATCATGAAGCCCCGTCTGGACCGTCTGCTGGTGGAGCGCGGTCTGGCCGCTTCGCGCGAGAAGGCCCAGGCACTCATCATGGCCGGCGAGGTCCTGGTCGATGGCCGAAAAGCGGAAAAGCCCGGTCAGCCTGTCGCGGTCGAATGCCGCCTCGAAGTGCTTGCCCGGCCGCCGTTCGTCGGTCGTGGGGGCCTCAAGCTGGACGCCGCGCTCGACCATTTCGGCATCCTTGTAGCCGGCCGCGTCTGCCTCGATATTGGTGCATCTACTGGCGGCTTCACCGATTGTTTGTTGCAGCGCGGCGCGGCGCGCGTGCACGCCGTCGATGTGGGCAGCGGCCAGCTCGACTGGAAAATCCGTAACGATCCGCGCGTAGTGGTCCACGAGAGACTCAACGCGCGATATCTGCGCGGCGAAGATATCGGCGAGCCCATCGGCCTGGCGGTCTATGACGTCAGCTTCATCTCGGTGACCCTCATACTGCCGGCCGCCGTGCCCCTGTTACAGCCCGGCGGCGAAATGGTTATACTTGTCAAGCCCCAGTTCGAAGTAGGTAAAGGACAGGTGGGCAGGGGTGGAATCGTGCGCGAGCCGGAGTTGCAGGAGGCCGCCTGCCGGCGTGTGGGCGAGGCGGCGCGGCAGTTAGGATTCGAGACGAGCATCATGGAGAGTCCCATCCTCGGTGCGGAAGGGAACCGGGAGTTCCTGCTTTATGCACATCATTGAGACCGTCGGCATTATCTCCAAGCCGGGTGTGCCGGCTGCCGCCGAGTTAGTGCCAAAGCTGCTGGCATGGCTGCGGGAGCGCGGCCTGCAGGTGCGTTGCGACCCTAGCAGCGCGGCTTACGCGGGCGGCGCCGACCGGCTCGCGCGCGACGAGGTGCCTGAGGGTTGCGATCTGGTGATCGTGCTGGGCGGCGACGGCACGCTCCTCTCGGCCGCCCGCGCCATCGGGAACCGCGAGATTCCGCTGTTTCCGGTGAACCTGGGCGGTCTCGGTTTCCTTACCGCCATCAGCATCGAAGATCTCTATCCGGAATTGATGCGCGCCTTCCGCGGCGAGCATCGCATCGGCAAGCGCAAGCTGATGCACGCTGAAGTGCAACGCGGAGATTCCACGGTAGCATCTTACGAGGCGCTCAACGATGTTGTCCTGACCAAGGCCGCCATCGCCCGCATGATCGATCTGGATACCTACGTGGACGACCAGTTCGTGTGCGCCTATAAAGCCGACGGTCTGATCGTTTCCACCCCCACCGGCTCCACGGCCTATTCGCTTTCCGCGGGCGGTCCCATCATCTTCCCTTCGGTGCCTGCCATCTGCCTCACGCCGATCTGCCCGCACATGCTCACCAACCGCCCCGTGCTGCTCCCGGAAACCAGCGTGGTGATGATCCGCTGCCGCGGCGGGGACGAATCCGTCTTCCTCACCATCGACGGGCAGATCGGCGAGCCGCTGAAAAAGGATGACCGCGTGGTGTGCCGCAGTTCGCAATACGCGCTGCACCTGATCCGGCCGCCGCGCATGATGTTCTTCGATGTGCTGCGACAGAAACTGAAGTGGGGAGAGCGTTGAAGCGGCTGTCGCTCACCGCCTGGATCTTCCTGGGAATGGCGGGCGGCGTGGCCATAGGCGCGCTGGCGCCGGGCGTTGCGCGCGAGCTTGCTCCGGTCAGCGCCATCTTTCTGCGGCTCATCCGCTCCATCATCGCGCCGCTCATCTTTGGCACGTTGGTCTACGGCATTGCCGGCGGCGGCGATCTCAAACGCATGGGACGCATCGGCCTGAAGGCCATTGTGTACTTCGAAATCGTCACCACCTTCGCGCTGTTTCTGGGCCTCTCCGCCGTGAACCTGATGCGTCCCGGCGTCGGCATGGGCCTGCGGCAAACCTCCTCTGAAGGCGCATTGACGCAAGCCGGCCCCGCCGCCGGCGCGGTAATCGAGCATGTTTTTCCGGCCAGCATTATCGACGCCATGGCGCGCGGCGATGTGCTCGAGATCGTGGTTTTCGCCTTCCTGTTCGGCGCCGCCTGTGCGGCCATCGGGGCTAAGGCGGGACCTGTGGTAGCGTTCTGCGAATCGCTTGCCGAAGTCATGTTCCGCTACACGCGCTATGTCATGTATCTGGCGCCGCTGGGCGTGGGCGCGGCCATCGCCGTGACGGTCGGCACTAAGGGATTCGGCGTGCTGTTCGGGCTGGGCAAGCTGATCCTCACCATGTACGTCGCGCTGGTGCTGTTCGTGGTGCTGGTGCTCGGCGCCGTGGTGCTGCTGGCGCGCATCCCCGTGCGCCGGTTTTACCAAGCCGTGCGCGAGCCGTTTCTGATCGCCTTCTCCACCGCCTCCAGCGAAGCCGCCCTGCCGCTGGCGCTCGAGAACATGGAACAGTTCGGCGTACCGAAGCACATTGTAGCGTTTGTGATTCCAACGGGTTACAGCTTCAACCTGGATGGCAGCACGCTCTACCTCTCGCTGGCTTCCGTATTCGTGGCCCAGGCCGCCGGCATCCATCTCTCACTCGGCCAGCAGTTACTGATGATGCTGACGCTGATGTTGACCAGTAAGGGTGTCGCCGGAGTGCCCCGCGCGGCGCTGGTGATACTGGCCGGCACGCTCTCCACTTTCCATCTCCCCATGGAGGGAGTTGCCGTGCTGCTCGGCATCGATGCGCTGATGGACATGGCGCGTACCTCGGTCAACGTGGTGGGCAATTGTTTGGCCAGCGCGGTGGTGGCACGTTGGGAGGGCGTAGCGCTCGGGAAATGAAAGGGATCTCGCCTTCGCTTAAATTCGTTAAGGCTGCGGGTAAGGGCGGGAGGATCGCGAGAAGGGTTGAAACTACCGCGTGATGCCAGTGTACCCGGCAGCCTAAAGCTCTTCTTTGGTGCAAGTAAGGGCGGGCTGTCATGCTAAGCCTTGCGTATTCTGGTACTTGTCGCGACCCTGGGGCAGATGCGAACTTGGATCCCGCGGTATACGAAGAAGCGAAGCGGATTGTCGTTGGAATGATTAGACTTGCGCATTCAGTGTCGAGTTTTGGACGCTTGCAGAGATAAATCGGGTGCGATATCTGAGTCGCCCAGTGCACTCTTGCTGTTAGGGAGTGGAGCAGTGAGGATCATTCACGGCATCACCGGGCAATGCCGACCAAAAAAACGGTGGGTGTTGCTGTCGGCAATATCCTGGACTGCCACCCTACACGGCCAGCAGGCCGGGGCGACAACGGATAGCCTGCCCACCCTGGAACGAGTGGAGCAAATCAGGCAGCTAACCCGGGCCGAAGCGAATCGCGGCTACCCCGTGCGCCTGCAGGCCGTGGTGACTTACTATACGGCGACCGGCCCGAGGTTACTTCCTTTGGAGTTTTACTCCAGTGCACAACCCGACATGTTCATTCAGGACTCGACAGCCGGCATTTGGGTTCATGTTCCGCCCGGCGGCCCTACGGCCATTCCAGGACAGGTCATTGAAATCGAGGGAATCACGGAAGAGCCCGATTTCGGGCAGCAGATCACCAAGCCTCGGTGGAGGGTCATTGGCCAAGCCCCCATGCCGGTGGCCCATCGCCCATCTTTCGACCGCATGGCGGCAACGGCGGAAGACGCCCAGTGGGTAGAGGTGCAGGGGATCGTCCGGACAGTTGAAGCGCAGAGCGGATTTCTCGTCTTGGTCGTAGCCGTCAGTGGCGGCCGGCTGCGAGCTGTCGTTCCAGAAACCGGTCAGATCCTTCCGGAAGGGCTCTCTGACGCCGAGGTGCGTATTTGGGGTGTGGGCGGCGCGCTCTTCAACCGGAAGGATCAGCTTATCGGCGTGCTGCTGTATGTTCCGAGCCTGAAGGAATTGCACGTGACTCAGCCGGCGCGGGTCGATCCCTTTGCCGATGCCGCCCAGCCTCTTTCCAGCCTCCAGCAGTTCACCCCCGAAGGCGTATCCGGCCACCGCATCCACGTGCGGGGTGTGGTCAGCTTTCAGCAACCCGGCAGCTTTCTCTACATTTCTGATGGAGCAACCGGGCTTCGCGTGGAGACCAATCAATCCATCACCCTGCGGGACGGGGACGTGGTGGATGTGCTCGGGTTTCCCCACCTGTCGAACCTAAGGCCTGTGCTCGAAGACGCCTCCGTCCGGCTGCTTAACCACGGTCCGCCGCCCACGCCTATGGTCGTGTCCAGCAGGCAACTGCTTGAAGGCGAGTACGATTCGGCGCTGGTCTCGGTGGAGGCGCGCCTCTTGGAGAAGTCCCTGGTTCCGCGAAGGCAAACCTTGCTGTTACAGACCGACGGACTCATCGTGAACGCCTCAATGCAAGCGATCCGGCCGGACCCCGCATTGTTCTCCCTTCGCGACGGCAGCCGCATACGAGTAACCGGAATTTGTATGGTCGAGAAGGATGGGAATGGACGAAACCAGTGGTTCGAACTGCTCTTCGACGACGCGGGGGACATCGCCACCATTCAGACACCTCCCTGGTGGACGTTGCAACACGCGCTTCAAGCACTTGGAATCATGATACTGGTCGTCGTAGCCGCCGCCGCATGGGTGCTGGTGCTCAAGCGGCGCGTGAAACAAGCTTCTTCGCAACTACAGGAAGCCAACCAGAACTTGACCCGGCTCTCAAACCTTGATGGGCTCACCGGCATTGCGAATCGGCGGATGTTCGACCAGACGTTGGAGATCGAGTGGAACCGGGCGCGGCAAATCGGGACTTACCTCTCGCTGATTCTTGTGGATATCGACCATTTCAAGGAGCTCAATGACGCGGCGGGCCACCAGATGGGAGACGAATGCCTGAAGCTCATTGCGGCGGAATTGGCAAGGGCGGCGAGGAGGTCTACGGATTTTGTGGCGCGCTTTGGAGGTGAAGAATTCGTGCTGATCCTGCCGGGAACCGATCCGCCTCAGGCCGCGCAATTAGCGGAATCGGTTCGTTTGGGAGTGAAGAGACTGGGGATCCGGTATTCCAATCAGCCTGCAGGACCGAGTGTCACGATCAGCCTGGGAATTGCATCGGCAATTGGCGACCTCATTCCGTCTGCCGAGGCGCTCATAAGAGCGGCGGATGGCGCGCTTTACGTAGCCAAGCATCAGGGACGAAACAAGGCCGTGTCGCACCTCGGGCCGGATTGGCCGGACGGTTCGACCGACCTCGACCTACCCAGCATTTCAATGCCCCAACCCGAGCCGACGCGTGGATCGTGAAGCCAACCGCGGTGCCGGCCAAATGCGAGACCGACCCTCCCGGACAGAGGATAATCGGACCAGGGAGCCAAGATTCTGCTCTACCCTTATCGTGCTAACCGTGGGCCGTTACTGCCATTCGCATTGCCGGCATGGATCGCGTTCCAGATTGCGGTGCTCGTTCCGGGGGATCTGCTGCACGGACAATCGACATCTGGCATTCTGCGCGGCGTGACCAAAGGACCCACCGGCCTACGGGTGCCGGAAGCGCGTGTTATCGCTCACGGCGTGAGGGAAAATTCCGATCGCACAGTCTTGACCGGCGCGGATGGGACCTTCGTCATCGGGGACCTCAAACCGGATCGCTATCAGTTGACGGCCAGCAAGCCGGGCAATGCCACATCGTCCAGCATTGCGGTGGACCTGGCGAGCGGCCAGAGCCTGAATGTTGAAATTACCCTCGGCGCTCCGGCCCAACCCCCCGGGTTTTTGAAGAGATTGTACCGGGCCTACGCCGACGACTGGAGCGGGACGGCGGTGAGCGGTCCGTCGCCCCCCAGCCGCGTGCCGTCGTCCCCTCTGAATTCGCCGCCCTTTCCGAATTCCGACTGGTCCTATGGCGGCTCCCCGGAGATCGGCGCCCCTGATACCAATGTGCCTCCGCTCATGCAGGCTCTCTACGGCGGCGCGAATGGGCAGGCTTGGGAAGACAGCAGAGTAAAGGTATACGGGTGGTTCGAGCCTAGCTTCAATCTCAGCACTTCCCACAACTCGAACCTCCCGTCGGCCTATGACATCTTCCCTAATCGGATCGAACTCGACCAGGCCGTACTCTATGTCGAGCGCATACCCGACAGTGTGCAGACCACGCACATCGACTGGGGTTTCCATCTCAGCGGCTTATATGGCACCAGTTACCGCTTCACCACGAACGAAGGCTATTTCAGCCAACAACTGCTGGAGCAACACCGTCAGTACGGTTTCGATCCCGTGCTCGAATATTTCGATCTGTATGTTCCGCAGGTGGCGGACGGATTGAACATAAGGGTGGGCCGATTCATTTCGGTGCCGGGTATCGAAGCGCAGTTGGCGCCGAATAACTACGTGTACACGCACTCACTGTTGTACAGCATCGATCCCTTTACCGATACCGGTATCATCGCTACCGTGAAGCTCAACGACCGCTGGCTGCTGCAGCTGGGACTCACGGCCAGCCACGATGTGGCGCCCTGGACTTCCGACGCGAGACCGTCCGCCACCGCCTGCGTGAGCTATACCTTCCACGACGGCAACGATAATGTCTACGCCTGTGCCAATGGTCTCAACAACGGCAGATACGCCTACAACAACCTGCAGATGTTCGATAGCACCTGGTACCACAAAATCAACAGCTCATGGCACCTGGCGACCGAAGCCTGGTACATGTACCAGAGGGACGTGCCGGGCGTTTTCGGACCGGTTCTGCCCGAAAAAGGTACCTACGGCGCCTTCTGCGCTCCGGGACAGATTCGCTGCTTTGCCCCGGAGTGGGCCATGGTCAATTACGTAGAACGACAGTTTTCGGCGAAGAATTATATCTCGGTCCGGACCGATTTTCTGGATGATGAGAAGGGCCAGCGGACCGGCTTCAAGACGCGCTATGCGGAGGAGACTCTCATGTGGGGACACTGGGTGGGGACTACCGTTCTGCTAAGGCCCGAGCTCCGGTTCGACCACTCATTCGACGGGCCGGCGTACAACAACGGGACACGGAGAAACCAGTTTCAGCTGGCGATGGACGCGATCTTCAAGTTTTGAGGATCGCGGGTTGCGGCGATCCGCCGGCAAAAAACTCAATAGCCCGGGGAAGTTCGGTATATTGACGGAGAATATAGTCCGGCTCGGTTTCGGCGGATCCGCCGGGGTTACCGTGCGGGCAAAACAAGATCGTCTTCATGCCAGCCTGCCGGGCTCCATGGACGTCGCGGAAACGGTCGTTTCCGATGAATATCGCGTGTTCCGGGCAGACCTCCAATTGAGTCAGAGCCTCTTGAAACAGCCGGCGGTCGGGTTTGCGATAGCCATAATCCCCCGAGATGATGATGGATCCGAAGTAGCCGGCAAGACCGACGGCCCGAAGCTCGAGCAAGCCGTAGGCACTCTGGGCATCGGAGACCACCGCCAGGCGATAGCGCGTTTTCACCTGGGCCAGAATCTCCTGCGTTTGCGGAAATGCCGCTAGCCGTTTGCGCGTGATCCCGCGCTGCAATTCTGCCAGGAACAGTGGCATCTGCCGGAGTTTCTCCGGTCCGAGAGACCGGGTGTAATCCGTGGCGCACCGGCGCAACAATTCGCGCCAAACACCCACCACATCGAACTCGGGAAATGTTTCGCGGCTCGCCGCGAACTGCTCTTTCATGATCTGGAAGTACAAATCGCGTAGTTCGCCACGGTGCAACGCGATGCCCTGATAGGTGAGAAAGTGTGAGATGGCACGATAGGCCTCCTCCATCCACTCGTCCGTTTCGATATCGATCAAGGTTCCGTTGACATCGAAGAGCAGAGCGCGAATCTCCATCACGCTGTCCGCAAAGTGACGATAGCTTCTTCCACCAGCCGCCGGCGTTGGGGAGTGCTGACCCACGAGTTTCGGGCGATCCGCAGCAAAGTGAGAGCCATCTGGAAGGGCAAGCGGCCGGTGATGGAGCGGAAGGCGCGGTCGCGGTCGGGAAAATGACAGGCGTATTCCCAGAGAAAGTGCCCGATGAAGGGCTCGGCGGCGTACTTGTTGCCGGCCTGCAAGAAATAGTGCTGCAACTCTCCGGCAATCCGTCCGAGATCGAAAGTGCGATCCGCGCGCTTCATCCGCTCCAAGTCGATCGCGATCACACTCAGTCCCCGGCCGAACAACAGATTGCTGGGGGTGGCATCGCCATGCACGAGCACTTGGTTATCCTCCCACATGCGCGGCTTTTCCCGCCAGCGGTCGCGCAACCAAGTCAATTCGGCCGCGTCTCCACTGCCCATCACGTCCTTACGTTGCAACTTCCGGACGAGCCGGTCGAGGTAGGCGCAGTCTTGTTGAAAATCCACCCCCATCCCGTTGGCGGTGCGGTTGTGCAGGGTGGCCAGGAAGTACGCCAAGGCGGTTAACTTGTCGAACAGCGGCTGGGATTGCCCTTGGTGGATCGCCTCATTGACGAAGGCGCTTAGCGGAACGCCTCGAGCGTATTCCTCCACCAAAATACTATTGAGACAGGCATTTGTGCCCAATGGGCGGACGACGTGGTGTGGGTAACCGGCCAGTCCGTAGCCGCGGAGCAGTTGTAGATTGTCGAACTCCTGGCGCATGCGCTGGATGCCATCGGCCTCGTGGTGGCCGCCACTCACGAAGAACTTGCCGACTAGTTGGGCACAACTGTGGCGCTCCTCATACAGATAGACTTTGCTGTCCTTCATGCTGAAGACGCGGAAGTCGGCGGCATTGTTGCGGATCCCTATTTGCGGCAGCACGTCCTGCACCAGATAGGGATGCAAAGGATCGTGCGAGGAGAGATGTCCAAGGTACTGTTTTTGCACAGGCATGCGCTCTGCGAGTCTGTATTTCAGCTCCGGTACGGTCATCGAATTGTAACATTAATTGGAGCGGGCTTATCCGATCCCACCTGACGCTCCCAGCACTGCCGGCAGACGCTGTCCGATCCAAGAAGCGACCGCGATTGCGGCGAACCGTGACACGGACAATCGGCGGCGTGAAAGAAATGGCAGGGCGAAGCTTTATTTTGCGGTCGGTGCCTCGGGGCTATGATTGGAGATCATGCGTAAGGCTATCGGTCTTTTGTGCGCGTCGGCGGTCTCCTGCCTTGCCGCGAACCTTAAGCTGGTGGATAACGGGAAATCGAACTATGCGATCGTGATCGCTCCGGATGCGTCGCAATCGGAGCGGCACGGCGCGGACGAGCTGCAGAAGTTCCTGGAAGAGATGTCCGGCGCGCGGTTGCCCATCACCGCGGAGCCGCGGCGCAGAATGGTGCTGATCGGCAACAGCCCGGTGCTCGAGCATCTGAAGCTGAGGATACCGTTTGCGGACTTGGGGCCGGAAGGGTTTGCGTTGAAAACATCCGGCCAACACGTGGTGATCGCCGGTGGCCGTCTGCGCGGCAGTATGTACGGCGTCTACACGTTCCTCGAGAAATTGGGCTGCCGCTGGTTCACGCCGGAGCTGAGCCGCATCCCTAAGACCCGCACCATCACGATCGGCCCGCTCGATGAAACGCAGACGCCGGCGTTCGAATACCGCGAGCCTTTCTTCAGTGAGGCGCTCGACCGCGACTGGGCGTCGCGCAACAAGACCAATGGCTCGTATCAGCGGCTGGACGCGACGGTGGGCGGTAATGTGCGGTATTACCCGTTCGTCCACTCGTTCGATCTTCTGCTTCCGCCAAGCCGCTATTTCGCTCGGCACCCCGAGTACTTCTCGTTGATCGACGGCCAACGCCGGGCAGAAGGCGGCCAACTCTGCCTGACGAATCCCGACGTATTGCGGCTCGGCATCGAATCGGTGGAGCAGTGGATCGCCGCGAATCCCGAAGCCACTATTATTTCGGTTTCCCAGAACGACCGCTACGGGTACTGCGAGTGCGACAACTGCCGCCGCGTGGAACAGGAAGAGGGCGGCGCGCATTCCGGACCGCTGCTGCGTTATGTGAACGCGCTGGCGGAGCAGATTGAGAAGAAACACCCGGATAAGCTGATCGATACCCTGGCTTACCAGTACACCGAAGATCCGCCTGCCGTCACTCGTCCCCGCCGCAACGTGCGCATCCGGCTCTGCCCGATCGGCGCATGTGAAGCGCATCCCTACGAGCAGTGCCCGTACAACGCCTACTTCATGAAGAACCTGCGGGCGTGGTCAAAGATCACAGATCGGCTCTATATCTGGCACTACAACACGAATTTCGCCCACTATCTGCTTCCGTTCCCCGATTTCGATGAGTTGACCACGGATATTCCGATGTACAAGCGTCACGGCGTGGTGGGCCTGTTCATGGAGGGAGCGGTCAGCAAAGGGGGCGGCGCCGAGAATGCGGGATTACGCTCCTACGTTATGGCCAAGCTGCTGTGGGACGTCAAGGCGGACGCTAACAAACTCGTGAACGAGTTTCTCGACGCCTGCTACGGCAAGGCCGCCAAGCCCATGCGCGCCTACTTCGACCTGATGCAGCAACAGGTACGCACGGCACCGAACGGGCTGGGCCGGCACCTGTGGATTTACGACTCTCCCAGCGCGCCGTACCTCAGCGAGGAGTTCCTGGCCACCGCGAAGGAACTCTTCCGCCAAGCCGAGGGCGCGGCCGATAACGATGCCGTGCGCGGCCGCCTGCGCGAGGCGCGAATCGGGATCGACTACGTTGCATTGACTCGCTCCAAGAAGTTCGCGGTGGAGGGCGCGTGGTATCGCCCGGCCGATCTCGAAGGGCTGAAGGAGCGTTGGAACACGTTCATGTCCGGCCTGCACCAATTCGGTATTACCAATATCAGCGAATCGACGACGGCTATGCACGATGACGAGGACTTCGTCCGGTACATGCGCCCGTACCGGGTCGTCACGCTCGAAAACAGCCGGCTGCGCGTGCACCTGGCGCCCGATTTGGGTGGGCGGATCACTCACATCATCGACCAGGCTAGCGGCCAGAACCTGCTGACAGAGCCGGAACCCGGCGCCAAGCAGTACCCGGATTTGGGTGGTCTCAGAGTCTCGCCGTACATAGACTATGTGACGCGCATGCCGGGGACCACTACATGGGTGTTGGATGCCAGGGCGTCGGCAAACCAGGTGTCGCTGACGGGGACATGCCAGAACGGGGTGACGATCCGGCGCAGGCTGCGCCTGGACGGGGCCATGCTGCACACCGAGACGGTCCTGGAGAACACTACGGCTGCTGCCATGACAGCGGCTGTGCAGTCGCAATGGGACCTGAACCCGGGCGACCTTGCTTCCGTTGTGCTCCGATACCGCAAGCAGGGGGGCGGCACAGTTGAGAAGGTTTTCATCGAGCCGGAGAAGATGCCCTCCGGTTCCGAAGTCTATAACGGCGGGGATCAGCCGGATGGCGAATGGCGGGTGGTGAATCGGCGGGGAGGGCCGATTCTAGTGAGCCGCTTCCGGAGAGAGCAGGTGGGCCGCTGTTACCTGAACTGGACCGCGAAGAGCGACCATCGGGTGAGCATGGCGGCGTCGTCCGTAAGTCGTCTGCTGCAGCCCGGCGACCAACTCACGCTCACGGTGGATTACGGAATCGAATAGTGAGTGCGCTTTGGTACAGCTCTCAATAATAGAGTTCTAAGGTCCGCATATCCTACATAGCTTTACTCCATTTGCTATCGCTTATCGTCAGTATCGATGGCGCCAGGCCTTGAATCCCGGGCATTGGTGTCTGCATCGAAGAACTTTGTAGAAACTCGTGTTGCGAAAACGGATCTCCAAGGCATGCGTACCTCGGCGATCGTTCAAGATCCGACGATTGCGGCATGGCACCATTGTCGAGATCCTGGCTCAATAAAGACGTGACGAAGGGGAAGATAGGGTGAAAAGTCGACTTAAGAAAAGGATCACGTTGTGTGCCGCAGTGTTTTTGCTCAGCATGTCGGCATTGACTACGACCAGCTGCACGAGAGCCTCGACCGCCGCGGGTGCTCCGCCGCCGCCGGACGTCGAAGTCGCCGTGGTCGAGCAGAAGGACATCCCGATTGAACGCGAATGGATCGGCACGCTCGACGGTATGGTGAATGCCGTCATCAAGGCGCAGGTAAACGGCTATCTGCTCACACAGAATTATACGGAAGGTTCTTTCGTTCGCAAAGGTCAATTGCTGTTTGAAATCGATCCGAGGCCCATGCGGGCTGCCGCCGATCAGGCGGTGGGACAACTGGCACAAGCCAACGCACAAATCGCTCAATCCAAGGCCGGCCTGGTGCAGGCGCAGGCTCAGCTTGTCAGCGCCGAAGCCAATCAGCGGAAAGCGCAGATGGACGAGGATCGCTACGTGCCGCTCGCCGAGCAGCAGGCCATTACGCAACAGGATTTGGACAACGCGAGACAGAGCAATCAATCGATGCAGGCGCAAGTTAACGCCGCGAAGGCTCAGGTGGAGACTGCCAAGGCGCAGATTGAGGCGGCTCAGGCGGGGGTGACTGCCGCGGCCGCCGCGGTCGAGACGGCGAAAGTGAATCTGGGCTTCACCAAACTCACTTCGCCCATCGATGGGATCGCAGGCGTCGCAGCTACCCAGGTCGGCAATCTCGTCGGTCCTGCCAGCAGCGCCGTCACCACGGTGTCAACTCTCGATCCGATCAAAGCTAATTTCACAGTCAGCGAGCAGGAGTATGTCAGCCTGACACGTGACGCTTCGGCGCTCAATCGGCTCTCGCTCGAACTGATCCTTTCCGACGGCAGTGTACATCCGCAGAAGGGCCGCTTCTCTTTCGCCGATCGCGAGGTGAATGCGGGCACGGGTGCTATCCAATTGACCGGCTTGTTTCCCAATCCCGGCAACAAGCTGCGCCCGGGTCAGTATGGGAAGGTGCGCGCAACCATAGGCATTCGCCGGGGCGCGCTGCTGGTCCCGCAAAGATCGGTCACCGACACGCAGGGTAGCTATCTGGTCGCCGTGGTCGATCCCAACAATACCGTTCGCCTCGCGCCCGTCAAACCCGGCGATCGCATCGGTTCTAGTTGGGTGATCGAAGAAGGATTGAAGCCCGGCGAGCGCGTGGTGACCGAGGGGCTGTTCAAGATCCGCCCCGGAGCCCCGGTGAATCCGAAGGGGGCGAAGTAATGTCGAAGTTTTTCATCAATCGCCCGATCGTTGCAATGGTGATCTCCATCCTGCTGGTGATCATCGGTTCGGTGACCATCGCCACGCTGCCCATCGCGCAATTTCCGGCGATCGCGCCTCCGGAGGTGCAGATTCGCGCCTTCTATGTGGGCGCCGATGCGCAGACCATCGAGCAGTCGGTGGCCACGCCGATCGAGCAGCAGATGAGCGGTGTCGATAATCTCAACTACATGTACTCGCTGAACGCGGCGGGCAACGGGCAAATGACCATGATCGTGAACTTCGATGTGAAGACCGATCCCAATACCGACCTGATGCTGACGCAGATGCGGGAAACGCAGGCCGCTTCCCAGCTTCCCCAGGACGTGACTAACTATGGCGTGACGGTGCAGAAATCGGTGACCGCGCCGCTTATGGTGATGGGACTCTTTTCGCCGAACGGAACCTATGATGGAAAATTCCTCGCCAATTATTCCTACATCAACTTGAACGATCAGTTGACGCGCGTCCCGGGTATCGGCAACGTACAGGTGTTCGGTGCGGGCCAGTACGCGATGCGCTTGTGGGTGAAACCGGATCAGCTTGCAAAACTTGGTATCACCGTGACCGAGGTGGTCTCCGCCATTCAGGCCCAAAACGCGGTGAACCCGGCCGGACAGGTGGGTGGCTCGCCGTCTCCCAAGGGTCAGGAATATACATACTCGGTGCGCGCGCAGGGGCGGCTTACGTCGCCCGAGGAATTCGGAGACATCATTGTTCGCGAGTTGCCCGACGGAGGAATCGTGCGCGTCCGCGACATTGCGCGCATAGAGCTCGGCGCGCAGGATTACACCCTCTCCGGCCGTATCAATGGCAAGCCCGGCGCGATTATCGCGGTCTATCAACTGCCTGGAACCAATGCGGTGGACGCTGCCAGGGGTGTCCGCAAGCTGATGGAAGAAGCCAAGAAGCGCTTCCCCCAGGACGTCGATTACGTCATCTCGCTCGATACCACCGAATCCGTGACGGAAGGAATCCACGACATAGTAGTAACTATTCTAATAGCTATTGCTCTAGTCACTCTGGTGGTCTATCTCTTCCTACAGGGCTGGCGCGCCACGCTGATTCCTCTGCTGGCCGTGCCGGTATCTTTGATCGGAACCTTTATCATGTTCCCCGTGTTCGGATTCTCGATCAACACGCTGTCCCTGTTTGGCCTGGTGCTGGCAATTGGCCTGGTGGTGGACGATGCCATAGTCGTGGTTGAAGCCGTGGAACGCCACATGGAAGAAGGCATGGACCCGAAATCCGCCGCGTTAAAGGCGATGGAAGAAATTTCGGGGCCGGTCATCGGTATAGCACTCGTTCTTTCCGCGGTCTTCGTGCCGACCGTCTTCATTCCTGGAATCACCGGCCGCTTGTATCAGCAATTTGCAGTAACCATCGCGATTTCCGTGATCCTGTCTGCATTCAATGCACTGACTCTGAGTCCCGCGCTCTCCGCGATGCTGCTCAAACCGAAAAAGGAAAGTAGCGGGCCGCTGGGGCGCTTCTTCGGCGGATTCAACCGCCTGTTCGGCCGTGCGACAAACGGGTACCTTCGCTGGTCGGGTGCCCTGATCCGCAAGAGCGCCATCGCCGTCGCGATCCTGGTGGTCGCCGGCGCGGGCGCGGCATTCTTCAGTGGAGAAGTTCCCTCGAGCTTCCTGCCGGGAGAGGACCAGGGGTACATGTTCATGCACCTGCAGCTTCCGAATGCGTCGTCGCTCGAACGGACGGAAGCGGCCTCGGCGAAAGTCGAGCAGATCCTGCTTCACACGCCCGGCGTGAAATACACTACGCGTGTGGCGGGCTTCAGCCTGTTGAGCTTTGTGAGCACCAGCTACACGGGATTCTTCTTCGTTACTCTCGACGATTGGAAGGACCGCACCAGCCGCGCGACGCAGTATCAGGAGATCGTGCAGCACGTGAATCAGGAGCTCGCCAAGCTGCCGGACGGGTTTGCGCTGAGCTTCCCACCGCCCGCGATTCCCGGCGTCGGCACCTCCGGCGGATTTACCTTCGTTCTCGAGGACCGCGCGGGTAAGGATGTGCAGTTCCTGGCGGACAACCTGCAGAAATTCGTGGCTGCGGCATCCAAGCGCCCCGAGATTGCGCCGGGCCTGGTCAGTACGTTTCTGCCGAGCGTTCCGCAGCAGTATTTCGACGTCGACCGAGAGAAAGCTCTCAAGCAGGGCGTAGCGCTGACGGACGTCTATCGGACCATTCAAGCCTACATGGGTGGGTTATTCGTGAACTACTTCAATAGCTTCGGCCGCCAGTGGCAGGTCTACATCGAGGCCGAAGGCGAGTATCGCAACAACCTCGACAACATCGGTCAGTTCTATGTGCGCAATGCGCAGGGCAGCATGGTTCCACTTTCGGCGCTCACCAAATTCGAATCCCGCCCCGGACCCGAGTTCACCATGCGTTATAACTTATACCGCTCGGCGCAGATTATCGGCGGGGCCGCTCCGGGATATAGCTCGGGGCAGGCGATGAAAGCGCTGGAGGAGACCTTCGATCGAACCATGCCGCGAGAAATGGGGTACGACTACATGGGCATGTCCTATCAGGAGAAGAAGGCGCAGGAGGGCGTTCCCACGTGGGCGATTTTCTCGTTCTCGCTGCTGTTCGTATTCTTGATTCTGGCGGCTTTGTATGAGAGCTGGACGCTGCCATTCAGCGTTTTGCTGAGCACTCCCGTTGCGTTGTTTGGCGCCTTCACGGTTCTATGGCTGCGGCGCTGGGTGATGAGCCTGTACCTGCCGCAGTACATGATTCAGATCGAGAACGATGTTTATTCGCAGATCGGATTGGTGATGCTGATCGGCCTGGCGGCCAAGAACGCCATCCTGATTGTCGAGTTCGCCAAGGACAAGTACGAGAGCGGCATGGGCCTGGCCGAAGCGGCGCTCGAAGGGGCACGCCTCCGCTTGCGCCCCATCTTGATGACGTCCTTCGCGTTTATTTTGGGTTGCGTGCCGCTGTGGATCGCCTCGGGCGCGGGTTCGGTGGGACGGCAGATCATGGGTACCACGGTGATCGGCGGCATGCTTGCCGCAAGCGCGATCGGCATCTTCCTGATCCCGGCGATCTTCTACGTGGTGGAGAAATTATCGGGCGCGAAGGGGCCCGAAGCAGGCCTGACGCCGGCGCTGGCGCAGGGAGATTGAGATGAGATATCCACTGATTGCCGCCGCCATCTCCGCGGCTTTGTTGAGCAGTTGTGCCGTCGGACCGAAGTACGTGCGGCCCACGGTGACTACGCCCGCGAATTTTCGCGCGCCGGAGCCTTTGCCGCCCCCTCAAGCCGCTTCGCTGGCCGATCTCAAGTGGTTCGAAGTTTTCAAAGACGAAAGATTACAAGAATTGGTGCGTGCCGCGCTCGAACAGAACTACGATCTTCGCGACGCGGTAACGCGCGTCGAGCAGGCGCGCGCGAACCTCGGTATCACCCACTCGAACCAACTCCCGCAAGTCGGCGCCAGCGGCAACCTCCAGGTCACGCGTCTCTCGCGCGACGGCCAGTTCCCTCTGCCCGTGTCGTTCCTCCCGAACCAGAACCGCAACTGGGGGCAGGCCATGCTCAATCTGCTGTCGTTTGAATTTGACATCTGGGGCCGCCTCCGCCGGGCGACTGAGGCCGCGCGCGCTAATCTTCTGAACGCCGACGAAAATCGCAAGGCAGTGGTCACCACGCTGGTGAGCGATGTCGCCGGCGCCTATTTCAATCTTCTGCAGCTCGACTACGAGCTGGAGATCTCGCAGCGAACGCTCGAAACGCGGCGTGATTCGTTGCGGCTGGTCCGGGAGCGGCGTAGTGGCGGCGTAGCTACCCTGCTCGATCTTCGTCAAGCGGAACAACTCGTCAGCAGCGCCGCGCAAACCATTCCGGCGCTACAGCAGCAGATCGAACAGACCGAGAACCAGATCAGCCTGTTGCTCGGAAAGAATCCGGACAGTGTGGTCCGCGGACGCAAGTTCATCGAGCAGGAAGTGCCTCCGGAAGTTCCCGCCGGCATTCCGTCTGCTTTGCTCGAGCGCCGCCCCGATATTAGCGCGGCCGAACAGGCCCTGATCGCAGCGAACGCGAATATCGGTGTTGCCAAAGCAGCCTATTTCCCGCAACTGAGCCTGAGCGGTTTCTTTGGCGGCCAAAGCACGCAGCTGTCGAGCCTGTTTTCCGGGCCGAATAGCGCGTGGACCTTTGTTCCGCAAATCAGCCAGCCGATCTTTGCGGGTGGACGTCTCAAGTCGGGCGTCGTACTAGCGGAAGCCGAGCGCGATAGCGCGTTAGTTCAGTATGAAAAGACAATTCAGACCGCGTTTACCGAGGTATCCAACGCCATCATTGCCCACCAGCGAACCCGCGAGAGCCGCCTGGAGCAGGAGACGCTCGTTTCCGCTCTGCAGGATCGGAAGCGCCTGGCCTATGTGCGATACCGCGGCGGCGTGGATACGCAACTCAATGCGTTGGATGCGGACCGCGATCTGTTTCAGGCCGAACTCACGCTGGCGCAGATCCGCCTGAGTGAACTGTTGAGCGTCGTGCAACTCTACAAGGCGCTCGGCGGTGGATGGCAGTAAAAAACACCTACGAGTTTCAGGATGCGTGTTGATTCCCGAGCCAGCTGGCCAGTTCGCGGTTCACTTCCTCGTGAATCAGAACTGCCGGCTTACCCGAGCTGTGGTCCTCATAGTATAGGTCGGCGTTTGGGGATGTTCCTCCCCTACGGTAACGTATGGCATCGCATTCTTCCTTTGTTTCCGTGTTAAGACAGTTTCAGAGGTTATGTCCGATTTCGGACAAAATCCGCGGGGGCCAGACCGGCTGTGTGTGCAGCACAGGCACGGAAACGGCGGAAGAGTTCCTAATGGGCCTGCCGTCAACGGGGGCTCGCACTCCCCGCCCGCCGGATTTAGCCCACGGCTTTTGTCCAAGGTGCATGTGGTCTTGACTAAACTAGAAGGACAAGTGAATGTGTAAGATAAATCCAATGTGCGGTGAGGCCAGTTTCTCAAGCAGTAGGCGCAGCCTGCTCTGCGCGTCCGTCCTTCTGCCGGCGCTTGCCGGTAAGGCGTTTTCCGGTCAGGCGGCGCTCGGCGATTCGGCGCCGGCTTACACCGTTTCAGCAAATATTGAGATCATGTTTCCGCGTGATATGCCACGTGCTAAACGCATGGAGGCAGTGGCCTCGCAGGGCGTGCAGGCGTTCAGCTTCTGGAGTGTCGCCGCGGACGAGGAAACGGAGATGTTGGCGGTGCAGAAGCGCACGGGACTGCGGTGCGCCAGCATCGCGGGCAGCGGCCGGGCCGGCTGGACCACGGGCCTGACCAAGACCGGATTCGAAGCAGCTTATCTGGACGTCATCACTCAAAACTGCGAGGTGGCGAAGCGATTCGGCGGGCCGGACCTGATCGTCTTCGCCGGAGAAATCCAGAAAGACATCCCCTGGGAAATCCAATACAAGCAAATCATCAGCGGACTCAGAAAGGCTGGTGACATAGCTCAGAAATATGACGTCTATCTTTGTCTCGAACCACTCAATCATGTGGAATCACCGCAGATGAGCGTGCTTACGGCAGAGGATGGCTTCAAGATCGTTTCGGAAGTGAACCATCCGCGCGTCAAGCTGGATTTCGATATGTACCACCTGCAGTTGAGTGAAGGGAACCTGACCAACAACCTCAGACTTGGGCTCGCTACAGGCTGGATCCACCTGGTTCAGATCGGGGACGTGCCTGGCCGTAAAGAGCCGGGCACGGGCGAAGTCAATTACTCCCATATGTTCCGCACGCTGCGAGAGGCCCGATACAATGGGTACGTTGACATGGAACACGGCACGAGCAGCACTCCCGAACATGCCATCGCCACGGTGAAACAACTGGCTCATAGAAGCTGACCGTCGGTTCGCCATACAGCGGGTCGGTGTAGGAGATAATGAATAACTGAGTTCATGGCGAACAAGGTTATACAGCCGGATCAGCCGACTTCCATCCGTACCCAGCTCCGAGACATCCTTCTGCAGGAGATCAAGGACGGTCGATTTACCGAAGGCGGCCGCATTCCGTCCGAGCGCGACTTGGCAGAGAGATATGGGATTTCCCGCGCCTCGGTCCGCGAAACCATTACCGAGCTGATTAATTCCGGCATTCTGTTTCGGACCGTCGGCAAGGGCACCTATGTCGCCGCCGTTTCAGCCAGAGCCCAAGCAACCGCGCAAACCCGTAATGTTGGATTTCTCATCAGCGAAGATATATTTCATTTTGTCCAAACGGGCTATAACCGGATTCTGCGCGGGGTTGAAGAAGCATGCCGGGTGAACGGAGACAGACTTGTATTCCACTCAGTCGGAGACTCGGCGCGGCTGCCGATCGATGGATCGCTGAAGCTCAGCGGTTGTATAGTCGTCGGTGGACTGCGGCGCAATGCGATCGATCGGCTCAAGGAAGCCGGTATTCCCCTTGTACTGGTGGACCTCCTGTTGAGGGATGAGGGCGCCGACGTAACGTCAGTTAACATTGATTATGCGAGCGGGACTCGCATGGCTGTCGAGCACCTGTTCCAGCTTGGTCATCGCCGCATCGGCTTCATCGGGCTATCTAATTCGGAGAAATACAGTGCTTACTGGCAGTCGCTCGAGGCGTTCGGGCTGCCTTATCATCCGCGCCACGTGGAATTCCTCCCGGCGATGGATCTCGAGCCAGCCATGCTGGCCGGATTTCATGCCATGCAGAAGGTGATCGCCAGGTCACAGCTTCCCACCGCCCTGCTAGTTACCAACGACTACGTCGCGCGCGGAGTTATGGAAGCACTCATGGTAGCCGGTGTAGAGGTGCCGGAGCAGATCAGCGTGGTGGGTTACGACGATTTGGGAGTGAAAACCAATCCGCCCATGACGACCATCCGGGTGGATCTCGATCAGGTCGGCCGCCTGGCGATGGATGCGCTAAACCGATGCATAGAGGGAACTGCCGTACACGCCGGGGAGACCCTGGTGCCGGTAACGCTGGTGGTGCGCGGCTCAACCGCATCTCCCGCCCCTGCCCTGTAGGCTTCTATCACAATTGACAAGAACACACCTGCAATGTTATGGTCAGGCCACAGCAGACCACATGGTTATGCCTGATCAATGGCGCAGGTCTCGTGAGTACATGCACCGGGCACGCCAGTCGCTGGCCGGCGGCGTGAGCAGTCCCTTCAGAGCTAAGGCTCCCGTTCCGCTGTATTTAGTGGATGCCTGCGGCAGCCGGATCCAGGACGTCGACGGAAACGAATACATTGACTACTCATTAGCATGGGGACCGCTGATTCTGGGGCATCGTCACCCCAGTCTGGTAGAAACCCTGCGAGCACAGGCCGAGCGGCCGCACATCTATGGCGCGCAGCACGAACTGGAGTTTCAACTGGCCGAGACACTTCAGCGACATATTGCCTGCGCCGAGCGTCTGGCGTTTACGTCGAGCGGCAGCGAGGCGGTGCAGATCGCATTGCGGCTCGCCCGCGCCTTTACCCGCCGTCCCCTGATCGTGAAGTTCGAGGGCCATTACCATGGCTGGATGGACTCGGTGCTCTGGTCCTACAAACCAGACGCACGAGCCTTGGCTTCCGCGTCGCCCGCGCATTGCATCCCAGGTTCCCTCGGGCAGGTAGCGAACGCCGCGGACAATCTTCTCATTGCGCCCTGGAACGATTCGGATGCGGTAGGCAAGCTTTTTGCCGAACACGGATCTGAGATTGCGGCTGTCATCACCGAACCCGTGGCATGCAACAGTGGATGTTTGCTGCCTGAACCGGGCTTTCTGGAAGATCTGGCCGCGATGGCTCACCGCTACGGTGCGCTGCTTATCTTCGATGAAGTAATCACGGGCTTCAGGCTATCCCTGGGCGGTGCACAGGCATTTTATGGCGTAACACCGGATCTGGCAACCTTCGGCAAAGCAATTGCCGGCGGCTTGCCTCTCAGCGTGCTTGCCGGGCGCCGCGAGATTCTGGACATGCTGGCCGGCGGCGATGTTGCGTTTGGGGGCACGTTCAACGGCAATCCAATCTCCCTGGCGGCGGCCGCGACGACCATCCAGGAGCTCTCGCGGGACAGCGGCAAACCACTTGAAGACGCAAAGGGCGTCGGCGAATCCATCATGCGGGGACTCGGCGCGGCGGCCCGCGAGTTCGGGTTACCCTTGGCCGTCATTGGTTTCGGAACCGCCTTTGCCCTGCACTTCCACCCGCGCGGCTCGCTGCACAGCTATCGGGATACGTTAGAGGACGATCACGAAATGCTCGATCGTTGCCTGCTGGCTGCGCTCGCACAGGGAATCAACATCCTTCCCGATGGGCGGTTGTATGTTTCCACGGTCCACTCCGCGCGCGATGCTGATGAAACTGTGTCCGCCATGAGGCGAGCTTTTCGAAGCCTGGTGGAGCCAACTACGCCGCACGCGTCGCGGGCCGCCAATTTCTGAGGCGTTTATATGTTCACACACTGGCGAACTAATCAATCGTTGTTTGTCGTAGTCCTGTCGCTAATGACTTTTCTCTGCGGCTGCCGAAACTCTGGGCCACCCTATTCCCCGGAAGAGGCCATGAAGAAATTTCAACTGCCACCGGGATTTCGAATCGAGCTTGTAGCGGCTGAACCAGACGTGGTCAGTCCCGTCGCCTTGGCATTCGACGAGCGCGGCCGGATGTTTGTCGCCGAGATGCCGGAATACCCGATCTCGAAAGAACCGCTGGGAAAAATCAAGTTACTCGAGAATCAGGACGCCGACGGAAGGTTCCAAAAGAGCACGGTGTTTGCCGATCACCTTCACTTCGTACACGGCCTGCTGCCGTGGAAGGGCGGCCTCATCGTTACCAGCGCGCCCGACATTCTCTATTTCGCCGATACCAAAGGAAATAACCGGGCCGATGTGCGGAAAGTGCTGTTGACTGGTTTCGCGCAGGTGAATCCACAACTTCGAGTCAATACGCCTCTGTATGGGATCGACAATTGGATCTATGCCGCGTACCCGAAGTTTGGCGGTGGGGTGCGCTTCAAGGAGTTCAGCAATTTCGGGCAGCCGATCCGTTTCCCCGGCCATCCCGAAGTTCCCGCGCAAGATATTTTTTCCAAGGGCATGGACATTCGTTTCAAACCGGACGAGCTGAAACTGGAACCGGTCTCGGGCAACTCTGAATTCGGACTGACGTTCGATGCCAGGGGCCATCGGTTCGTTTCGTTTAACAACAAGCACATCGAACATGTGGTCGTGGAGAATCGATATTTGATCCGCAATCCGTACCTGTCGGTCGAATCGGCGGTACAGTCGCCGTCAGACCACGGTGACGCGGCGCAGGTTTATCCGATTACCGAGAACTCTTCCGAAAGAGAGCTGCGCGACCCCTCTGAGTGGTCGGAAATCGGGCATTTCACTTCGGCCTGCGGGCAATCCGTTTACACCGGTGGAAATTTTCCAGGAGCCTATAACAGCGCTTATTTCATTTGCGAGCCGGTGAGCAATATAGTCCATTGCGACCGCCTGGCACCACATGGCGCCACCTTTGCCGCCACCAGGATGCTGGAAAAAACGGAATTCCTGGCATCGAAGGATAGTTGGTTCATGCCGGTGTTTACCACCGTCGGGCCGGATGGTGCTTTGTATGTAGTAGATTTTTACCGGAAAGTCATCGAGCATCCGGAATGGATTCGCAAAGATTTCGTGCATGACACAAAGCTTTTCGATCAGGGCAAGAACCGCGGGCGAATTTACCGCATCGTTTGGGAAGGCAGCCCCAAACTTCCAAGGCCGAGACTCAACGAGGCCAGCTCGTCGGAGTTGGTCGGACAACTGTCCAATCCGAACATGTGGTGGCGTCTCACCGCGCAGCGGCTGCTCGTCGACCGGCAGGACAAATCGGTGGTCGCGGCGCTGCAAAATCTGGCGCACAATGGGGAAGCCGCGCAAGGGCGGATGCACGCGCTCTGGACGCTCGAGGGTCTGCACGCATTGGAGTCCGCGCTGGTATTGCCGGCCCTGGATGACCAGAGCCCCGCGGTTCGGCAACAGGCCGTGCGGCTGGCTGAGCGCTACCTTACCGATGCGAAGATCGCCGATAAGCTGTCGCAAATGATTGCCGATCCGGATGATTTTGTCCAGTTCCAGGTGGCTTGCACGCTCGGCGAGTTGCCGCCCGCGCAGTCGTTTGAGCCTCTGCGCAAGATTGCCATGCGCCATGTACAAGATCCCTGGTTCCAGATTGCGGTTTTAACGGCGGCTGCGGAGGACGCGGACCGCTGGTTCCGCGCAACCGTGCAGGACCGCAACTTCGTTGCAGCGCCGGGTGAGGGCAAGGATCAGTTCCTCAGGCGGATTGGCGGAATTATCGGAGCGAGACAGAAGAATAACGAGATGCAGGAGACGCTGAGCCTGGTGAGCGGGAACCCGCGCAACGAGGACCAATGGTGGCAGGTGGCCAGCCTTCAGGGACTTGCGGATGGGATCAAACGCGGTTCTGCGGGAAGGATGAAGCTGTCAGCCGGCGTGCAGGCGAACCTCTTGAGACTGGTGGAGGCGCCATCCTCGCAAGTCAGCAGCGCGGCTCTGGATGTCGCGACCAGCGGCGAGTTGACTGAATCGCCTTCGTTGCGGAATCTGATCCAACACTCATCCCAGACTGTTCGCAGCCCTCAGGCGGCGGCTGCGGCGCGCGCACGTGCCGCCAGTATCCTGGGCCTTGACCCTACCGAATCCACGCTGCCGCTTTTGGCGGAACTCTTCACCCCGAAGGAACCGGAAGAAGTCCAACTCGCGGTAGCGCGGGCGCTGCTCGGGATGCGCCAGGCCAAAGCCACGGAACTGGTGATCGACAACTGGGCGATGTATACGCCGCCGGTTCGGGAGATCGTGCTGGCAGAACTACTCAGGCAGCCCGATCGCGTGGTCATGCTGCTGGACGCCACCGAGGCGGGAAAAGTGCAGCCCGCTTCGCTGAGCCGATCCACCATTGGAAAACTGTACATGGTGGGTATGCGGGATGAAAGGGTCGCGCAGCGGCTGCAGGCTTTCTCCGCAAAAATGTCCAGCGACCGCACCGGGCTGATTCAGAAGTATCAGGACGCCCTCAAGTTCAGCGGGAACGCGCAACGTGGGATGGAAGTGTACCGCAAGAACTGCTCCGATTGTCATCAGATCGGCAACATAGGAGTCAAGCTTGGCCCGGATCTGGCAACGGTCACAAATCAGAGCAAAGAAGAGTTGTTGACTAACATACTGGATCCTAACGCCAACATCGCGGCCGGATACGAGGAATACATGATCCGGACAAGCGACGGCCAGCTAATTACAGGAGTGATGGCGAATCAGAGCGCCACGGCCGTCACCCTGCGGCGTAGGAAAGGCGAGCAGGACACGGTGCTGCGAAGCAACATTGCGGAGTTACGGGCTCTCACCGTATCGGCTATGCCGGAGAACCTGGAAGAAGGGATCACCGTGCAGCAGATGAGCGATCTGTTGGAGTTTCTGAAAACATTGGGGAGCGTCAAATCCGCGAGCACAACTGCCGGCGTCGGAGCAAATTAAAGCCGGTAGCGGCAACCATCTGGTAATGCCGGCGCTCCGTTGCGAATTCCGGCCCGCCGCCGTCGATCTTTCGCCAAGTCCTTCTTGACATTTTGGCTACCTCGCCGTAGCATTTTAAGATCTGGCCAGACCACAGCAGGCCACCGGGTTCTCAGGGACATCGGCTAGTTGTTCTAAAAGGGGGTAGGTTATGTCTCGAGCCGCCAAAATATTGGTTCTTTGCTTGTTCAGCGCGCTGATTGCCGCGGCGCAAGACACGTCAACGATCGTCGGCGTAGTGACCGATCCCTCGGGCGCCGCGATCCCGGGAGCGCACATCAGAGTATCGAACGTCCAGAAAGGGTTTGTTCGAGATCTCACCACTGATTCCGCGGGCGCGTATACGGCCGCCAAGATCCCGATCGGCAGTTACATCGTGACGGCACAGGCACAGGGTTTCGAGAGGGTGTCCAATTCCGGCATCGAATTGACCGTCGGCCAGACTCTTCGCGTGGATGTGCCGATGCGCATCGGATCGGGCACTCAAGAAGTAACCGTGGCGGCCACCGTGGCTGGGGTGGAGACCGAGACCGGCACGATTTCCGATGTGATCACCGGTTCCCAGGTGACACAGTTGAATCTCAACGGGCGCAACTTTACGAACCTGGCGACGCTGGTACCCGGGGCGGCTCCGGGAAGCTATGACCCATCCAACGTCGGTGTACTGGCATCTTCGGGGATCTCATTCAACGGAGCCCCGGTGCAATACAACAGCTGGGAGATCGACGGAACCAACAACACCGACCAGGGCGCCGGTGGAACCGCGAATATGGTTTATCCGAACATCGATGCCATTGCTGAGTTTCGGATTTCCACATCGAAATACGACGCGTCATACGGGAAAAATGCCGGCGCCTTAATCGAGGTGGTGACAAAATCCGGGACGAACAAATTTCATGGGACACTGTTTGAGTTTCTACGGAATGACGCACTGGATGCCAATGACTGGTTTCTCAACCGCGAAATCCTGGGTCCGGGAGAGACCGCGCCGAAAACGCCATTGAAGCGCAATGATTTTGGCTTCACCATAGGCGGCCCGCTGTTTATTCCGCATCACTACAACACGGACAAATCCAAGACCTTCGTCTTCTGGTCGGAAGAATGGCGGAGAAACAGGCAAGGGACCGTTATCAACCAGCCAGTTCCGACAATGCTGATGCGGCAGGGAAATTTTAGTCAGTGCGATCCGAAGTCTACCAACTACAATACGGTAGTTGCGTCGAATTGTGTCGTCCCATTGAATCCCAGCACCAAAGAGCCCTTCCCCGGGGACGTGGTGCCCATGAGCGCCGATGGGGCCGATCTGCTTAATGCTTTAATACCTTTGCCTAACAGCGGAATCGACCAATACACGGCTGCTAACAGTTTGCCCACGAATTTCCGGGACGACATTATACGAATCGATCAGAATATCGGCAGCAAGAACTCATTATTCTTTCGCTACATTCAAGATTCCTACGACCAGACGTATGTCCCGACTTTGTGGTCAAACGCGAATTACGACACGGTAAATACGAAATGGACGAGTCCGTCGAAGTCGGCTGTCGCTCACCTCACTAGCACATTGAAACCCAACCTGATGAATGAGTTCGTCGCGAGCTTTTCGGCTGACGTGAATACGGTGCATCAGGCGCCGGGCGTTTCTTCGCCGGCAAAATCGGTGGATAAGCCCTCTTCATGGGCGGCATCGACGCTGTTTCCCGGAAACGCGAGCAACCCACTGATTCCCGGCATTCAGATTTGCGGCGGGCTGCCGTTTTGTACCGCGGAGTCCACAGGTTATGACTACTTCTACTGGGGGCCGATCATAACTTTGAAAGACAACGCCGTCTGGACTCTCGGAAAGCATAACCTGAAGTTCGGATTCTATCTTCAGCACAGCCATTTGAATCAGACAACAAACGCCGGAAGCGCACAGGGAATGTTCTCATTCAGTAATTCAGCCCCGAACAGTACGGGAAATGCGCTGGCGGACATGTACCTTGGTAGTATAGCGAACTACTCGGAATACGGAAGGGTGATCGATGGCCAATTAGTGGGTGGCTACCCCGAAGGACACTGGGTCCAATGGGACCTTGAGCCCTATTTCCAGGACGACTGGCACGTCACATCGCGGCTGACGCTCAACCTCGGCGTAAGGTATTACTTACCAACACCGTATCACGATATCTCCGCTCGATCTTTGGATTCGACTTTCCTGGCGAGTCAATACAGCCAGGCCGCGGAGGCGCAGATCGACGCCAGCGGGAATTTAATTCCCGGCACTGGACAAAACTATCTCACCACTGGGAACGGCCTCGTGGCGTGCGGAACGGGAGGTGTCCCCCTTGGCTGCCAGCAAACTTTCCACGGCGGCTTTGGGCCCCGATTTGGATTTGCGTGGGATCCGACAGGATCGGGAAAGACCGCGGTTCGTGGAGGATACGGCATCTCGTACGACGTCTCGAATGGGAATGAAGGGGCTTCCGGCTTCTTCGGGAATCCTCCAGAGGCGGCCACTCCCACCGTTTACAATGTCAACGGATATAACAATATCGTCGGAGGCAGCATTCCTCCTACGAGTATGACGATCGTTTCGTACAACCCAAAATTCCCGAGCATCCAACAGTTCAGCTTGGGCGTGGAGCATGAATTTCCGGGCAATAATTTCCTGAGCTTGAGTTATGTTGGAAGCTTGGGAAGGCACCTCGCCCGCAATCGCAACATGAATGAGGTTCCCCTGGACTCAACAACTCAGAATGTGCCCGCGCTGGCCGGATCTCCGGGTTGCGATGCGCTCGGGAATTGCAATGTACAGCAGGTGCTGATCAACAACGTGGCGCCCACTATCTATTTTGTTCCTTACCGGGGATACACTACTCTTAACGTTCGGGAATGGTCGGGAGACTCCGACTATAACTCGCTCCAGGCGAACTATCGCCACAAGGTCGGTTATGGCTTGACGTTTCAGGCGGCATACACCTGGTCGCATAACATCGACGACGTCGGCGACCCGGGCGTAAACGATTTCGATCTCTCCCGCTGGAGAGCGACCTCAAGCTTGAACCAGGGTCAGATTCTGGTAATGAATTATATCTATGCCGTACCCTTCTTCAGCCATTCTGAGCACTCATTTGCGCGCGGCGTATTGGGGGGCTGGGAGATTAGCGGGATTACCAGCTTTCTGACCGGAACACCCCTCGACTTTAATTGCGGGATTGCCGGGCTGAGCAGTGGGGTTGGCGGTCCGGTAAGATGCAATTCGCTTGGTCCCCTCACTGTCCAGAAGGGAGTCACAGACGATCCGCAGTTTGGCCCAACCCCAACCTGGTTCAATCCTAGCGTGATCGGCCAGATCACCATACCGCAGCTCGCGGCAAACGGCGAGCCCGGTATGTTCGGCTACATGGGCCGCAACGTTTTGACCGGCCCAGGGCGCAACAATTGGGATCTAGCCCTCCTGAAGAATATTCCGGCTCCGTGGCTAGGATCAGAAAAATCTTCCGTCCAATTGCGTGTCGAATCGTTCAATACGTTCAATCATCCGCAGTGGAACGGCGTGAATATAGGCTGCGGCAGTCAAACGCCCGCGGGTCAGCCCTGCAGCGGTAACCAGAATAATCTTGGAAATGGCGAAGTAAACAGCGCCTGGCCTGCCAGGATACTGCAGCTCGGGCTGAAGTTCATCTTCTGACGAAAATAGCTCTGAGACGCACGAACGGTAACCAGATCAGCCTTCCTGTATGGTCGGTGGATACATCGCTTTTTGCATGCCGCCGGAGCTACGTTTTGAAGGCTGCATTTCGGACGTGAAACAATGATCGGAGATGAACGCTTTCGACCTCGACATCCTCACGATCTGGATCGTGGCATTTGCAGAAGGCTTCTCGACGCTGGCTGTCGAGGTCATCGCGATTCGTTTGGCTATACCGGTAGCCGGTTCGAGTATGACTCTAACCGGAGTGATGCTCGGCGTTGTCCTTTTCGCTCTGAGCGCCGGCTATTGGCGTGGCGGGGAGTTGTCTGCCAGATGGGACAGCTCGCGGATGCGAGCCGCTCTCACTCGTAATCTGCTGCTTAGCGGCGTCATCTATGTGGCGCTCTCATTTCCCGCTGAGGCTATTCTGCTGGGGAAGCTTCTCGACGCCGGGTTGGGCCTGGCACTGGGGATCGGGGTGGCGGCTACGGCGCTGTTCGCCCTGCCTGTGTATTTCGTGGCGCAGACGGTGCCGCTGTTGGCCGAGCTCACCAACACCGAAGGCAAGGCCGGCAAGGCCTCCGGTAAGGTCCTCTTCTACTCCACCGTCGGGTCGGTCGCCGGGGGGATCGTGACTCCCATCTTCCTTTTTCCGCATCTCGGTGTTCGCGGGTCGACCTACGTGGTCTGCGGGTTGCTATTTGGCGCTTCCGCCCTGATGGCCGCACGCTGGACTGCCCGCGGGACGATTCTCAGCGCGGGTGCCCTCTTTCTCGTCGCGGTGCACGTTATCAGCGAGGCGGCCAAGCCGGCCAACGAGCAATTTTCCTTTGACAGCGCGCATCAGAATATTCGTATCGTCGAGGAGCGGACCGCCGCGGGACGCTTGGAAAGAGTGATGTACTTGAACGGTGGACGCGCTTCTGGAATTTTTTCCGGTTCCGGCCAGAGCTCATTTGAATATGTACGCGAGGCGGGCCGGATCTTAACCGCCGTTCGCAGCGCTCGCGTGCTGGCCGTCGGAGCGGCGGGGTTTACGTTTCCCCGCGATGCGGCGGCCATGCCTTTCGTCGAGCAAGTGGATGCCGTGGATGTCGATCCGGTCGTGCGGGTGATTGCGGAGCGTCAGTTTCTGCGGCAGCCCCTGCCGGCCAAAATTCGGTTCTTTCCCCGCTCCGCGCGCTATGCGCTCCGGCGATTCCGGCAACAGGGCATGCGATACGGCTTCGTCTTGCTAGACGCATATAGCGGCATGGGCGTACCCGATGAGCTGCTTACCGTCGACTTCTTCCGCGACGTGCACGCAGTCGCGGAGCGCGCGGCGGTCAACTTCATTCTGGATCGTGCGACCGAGTCGGAATTTGCCTGCAATGTTCTGGCATCTTTCCGAACTGTGTTTGGACGCGTCTGGCTCAAGGATGTCAAACCGGGCGATGAAGAAATAACCAATTTTCTTGTGACCGACTGGGAGATCCCAGGATCCGCCGAGTGGACCGGCACGGGGCGGATCTACACCGATGACCGGAATAGCGCCGACCGCGACCACATCCGCATGATCTGGGGGGAGTCTGGTGCCGATCTTGGCTATTAAGCAACTCAAGGCGAAAGCATTTCCGTGGCTCAGTAGCAAAACACCCTGGTGCCATTAACGCTGGCCGAAAAACAAGCTCAATTTTTGACGAGGTTGGAAATGCTCTTGACGGCTTTTACAGGACGCCCGACTCAAAGTCCAACCTTTTTGGCGATTGCGAAGCCGCCGTTGGGGGCCGGGGTGGCCGCAATATCCTGAATTCTCCGGTCGATATCGAGCTAAATCTGCGATCGCTACAGGCCAGAAATCTGCGCGCGTTTTGGACAGCCACCCTATGGTCAATCGCTGCCGGCTGTGTTGGCATGTGCTGTGCAGCGCCGGAGCCATGTTCATTCTTGGCAATCCGGATTCCACCAATCCCCCCGGATCTTAAATATATTCGGCCGACACCGAGATGTGGAATTTCCATTTTGCCCTTCCGGCCCGCGTACCCCAACGAACAGTCAACAATGCTTTGGTGAATTTGACGATCTTGTTCTTGACTTTTTGCTGATTCCGTCTCATACCTGCCGAATACATTCGGTATCCCGCGTTGCGGCTTTTAGGCCGCGTCCAGGTGGCCCAGTCGCCGCTAGAAAATAGGGCGTTACCCTTTCGCCCGAAGGAGCTATCGTATGTCGTCAGGTTCCATTTATCGATTCACTGTTTACGCTCTCTCTGCGATCTTTTTCGCGGCGCGCCGTGGTTCAATTCGAGATCATAACTGCCAGACGGCAGGCCCGCTATCACCAAACCCGCGCGCTTGACACCCACACCACTTCCGTGTAATTATTCATTGTAGTGAATAAACATTCACAGAGAGGTGTCGCCGTGGCCGCTTGCATCGCTCCCAACCAGATCGCCCGCATCTCCGCTCCCGATCTTTCCCGTGATCTTGACCTCACTGACGACGAGCTTTCCTACCTGCTCGATCTGGCCGTCGATGTCAAACACTCTCCCCGCGAATACGCCCGGTCGCTCGCCGGCTCGTCCATCGCCTTGCTTTTCGAGAAAGCTTCCCTCCGCACCCGTATGACTTTCGAGCTTGCCATTAAGCAGCTCGGCGGCGATTCCGTCTTCAGCGAAGGCCCCATCGGCGCCCGCGAACCCATCCAGGATGTCGCCCGCAATCTGGATCGCTGGGTCAATGCCATCGTGGCCCGCACCTTCT